>Ga0209510_1000202_pt1 | contig 91038 bp, 87 predicted proteins | sample BiotimSIPDNA_FD_185749 | JGI IMG/M metagenome (GOLD analysis project Ga0209510, IMG submission 185749) | Anaerobic biogas reactor microbial communites from Washington, USA - Biogas_R1 time_0 SIP DNA (SPAdes) (version 2) | ecosystem: Engineered > Bioreactor > Anaerobic > Unclassified | place...
CTATAGTCGGCTTTTTTCCCCTTTTTCAGAGCTTTGGGCCTTCCGCTTTCCGACCAGTTTCGCTCCGCGGTCTCCCGCAGCGCAAAATCTATATTATCACGCTCATTTTACCGTGTCAAGTGTTTTTATAATGACTGGCGGAGCGTAATAATAGTGGTTTGCTCTTATGAGCGCAACCTTATTAATTATAAAGCTGTATTTCGTGAAAATCAACTATATATCTTGCTTTTCTTGTTAATCAGAAAATCATTAAACTAAAAAGGAAGCAGAAAACTATTTTCTGCTTCCCCTAATGCTTTTTAAAAACCGTGATCTGACAACTATTTCTTCAGTATATTATTCAGGTTTTTTACGGGTTTTTTCAATAAATATTGCTGCGTCCGGGCAAACCATTTCACATATCTTACAGGCTATACAACTATCCTCGTCTTTGGGCTTTACTGTCGGGGTGCCGTATACACCCAGTTTTTCAGACCACATTAAAGTATCGCTGGGGCATTTTTCTTTGCACAAACCGCATCCTTTACAATAAGCGGGGAATATATGAAATACGGCTTTCTCCATTGGAGTTGAGAGCACTTCCATAGCTATAGTCTTGGTCATTATTTAGCCCCCCCTTCCTGAAGCGACTTTTCTGCCATCTGTTTCCCCATCTCCAGCGCCCGGAAGTTTAGATCCCTTAGTTCCGGATTTTTCTCAAATTTATGTCCCAGTTTGTTTTCAAGGGCATTTTTGGCTGATTCAAAACTAACCATATTAGTTAAGCCGATTACTGCACCCATTATGATTATGTTAAATACCCGGGGATGCAGTTCCTTATTAGCAGTTTCCAGAGCCGGCAGACCAATAATCTGCTTATACTCACGGGGATAATCTTCTTCATCTACTTTAAAACCTGAATCATAAACATATAAGGTATTGCTATCCGAATATGTCGCTGTGCGACTAACTGCTCTTTCACTTAAAGCTATGACAACATCAGCTTTATTGAACTTGGGGGCACCAATACGTTCATCACTGGCCTGGATAAATGCAATGGATACTCCACCCCGCTGTTCAAGTCCGAAGTTGGGAATATATATAGTCTGTTTTCCTTCATCATAAGCCGCCTCGGCCAGAATTTCCGCTACTGATTGTACTCCCTGACCGCCTTCACCGGCAAGGGCAATTCTAACTAAAGCCATTTATTTGTCGCCTCCCTTGCCAAACGGACTCTTAAGTTCTCCCACCGGGAAGTAAGGCTCCATCTCGTCTTCCAGAAAACGCCAGGTCTGTTGAGCATTGGTTCTCCAGTTGGTTGGGCAGGTAGATAGAACTTCCACAAAAGAGAATCCGTTGCCTTCCATCTGGTTTCGCAGGGCATTACGTAAAAATCTTCTCAACTGTTTGTATTTAGAAACCGTGGCCCTAGCTATATAGGCACCTTCGGGAGTTAGTTCCGTAAGAAACTCGGGCCCCCGGGTAGGATAACCGGTTAATTCCGGATCACGTCCATACGGAGTAGTCTCAGTTTTTTGTCCCGGCAAAGTTGTTGGGGCCATTTGACCGCCAGTCATACCATAATTAGTATTGTTAACGAGGATTAAGGTTACATTTTCGTTTCTTACCGCTGCATTCAGCAGATGTTGTGATCCGATTGAATAACCTCCCCCGTCTCCCATATATCCAATGGTAATTAATTCGGGTCTGGCTCTTTTAATACCTACCATCACCGGAGTTGTTCTGCCGTGATGAGTCTGGGTTGAATCGCAGGCAAAGAAATCCCAGGATAATAGTGAACATCCTATATCGCAACCAAATATGGTTTTGTCCTGAATCTCCAGTTCGTCTATGGTTTCCCCCAATGCTTTCAGTACAATTCCGTGCCCGCAACCAGGACAGAATTTATGAGGCTTGGAGGGAAGGTACCAGGATTTGGGTACAGCTGGTGTAATCATTTATAAAAAACCCCCTTCCTAACTACAGCATGCTTTTAATTTTATTAATGATGTCATAATCAATAATACCTACGCCAGGCTTAAACAGGTTTTCAATCTTTATGGTTTCTCCGTAAATTTCCTGTTTGGTGAGGCGGTCCAGTTGACCGTAAGCCGATTCTGCTATAAGCATTTTTTTAGCCCCACTTTTGGCTATTGCTTCTCTTAACTGAGCCTGCGGAAAAGGCCGCAGGGTAATTGGTCGGAAACTGCCGGCTTTTATTCCCTGGGCACGAAGGGCTTTTACCGCATCATCTGCTGCTCGTGATACAACTCCGTGGGAGAGAATAATGATATCAGCATCATCACACTGGTTCTCTTTGTATTCAATCAATTCAGGAGAAATCTTTTCGTATTCTTCTGCAAATCGCAGTACTACATCATAAAGTTCTTCTTCCAGACTGTAAATATTGCATAAATGCTGGGGTTCCCGGTTTTCTCCAATATGACCCTCCAATCCAAGTAATGGATAAGTAGGAACTATTTCAATACCCCGTTCTTCCGGGTCATACATTTCAAGCGGTTCTCTCATTTTAGCCTGATATCCATCTCCTAACAGAAAGGTTGGAAAACGATATTTCCAGGCAGTATTAAAACCTTTAATGGTATAATCATAGATTTCCTGATGAGTAGCGGTTGAATATACAATGCGATGCCCTTCCCCGTTTCCGCCATAGGTTGTTAGTGCTACTTCCTGCTGTGAGTAAATAACGGTTCCGGATGAGGGCCCGCCTCTTTGTTGAATAACGGCAAACAGAGGCAGTCTCATAGCTTCAGCCATTCCAAAAGGTTCCTGCATCAGAACGTTTCCCGGTCCGGCAGTTGCTGTAAATGCTTTTGTTCCTGCCTGAACAGCCCCACATACCGTAAATCCCGCTGATATTTCGTCTTCGGTTTGTAGAAATCCCCGTCCATATTTTGGTGCCAGACGAGTCCAATAATGCATTACTTCGTTTTGCGGGGTAATAGGATAGCCAAACATCATTTCTGCTCCGGCAGCAAGTGCTGCCCATGTTACTGCTTCATTTCCAGTTAGAAATGATTTTTTAGTATCGCCTACAACCTTTACATTAGCTTGCATTTATTATTAACACCTCCTGTGAAACATTCATATTTTACCACATAGCAGCCGGCATGTATCGCTTAATAAATTTAACTGGTATATCAGTATTTAACTCTATCAACTGTGCGGCAAACTTTTCCTCTGCAGCTATAAAAGCTACCGGTATATTCAGCCGTTTGGCAACAGCAATAATTTCTTCGTTACCTTCCATGATGATTTCAAGGGTAGTCTCATCACCCAGATGAGTATTGGCAATAATCGCATCCACATGACCTAATTCCTGCAGATATTCAGCTATTCGTTCCTGTGAGTTAGTCATGGGGCGAGTAGAATTAATTACTGCAAGAATCTGCAGTTCCTTTGATTCAGAGGCGCCTTCTACCAGGTTAAGAGCCTGAGCACCATATACACCATAACCAATATCTAAAATAATATCGCCTTCATTATATAGAGCCCAGCGGGCGCGTGGGTTAAGCATTGCGCCTGTTTCTCCCAAACCAAATGCATCCTCGGTGGAAAAACTAATTAAGTTTAATCCCAGACCTTCTAAAAATTCCTTTAACGGTCTTAACGTATAAAAAGGCTCTACTGTATCAAGGTCAACCAAAGTAACCCTACGACCTTGAGAACTTAGTTCCAGAGCCCGATTTATTGCCATTTCACTTTTTCCGCTGGCATATTCTCCTACATAAGCTTCTACAACTCGTTCATTATCGGTGTAAATAAACACCTCCCGCCTTTCGATTTTTATAATTATAAGTGAGCGGTAATTATGAGTCAATATTATCTTAAAGTATACAAATAGTACTCACATTAAAAAATTATGTTATACCGTAAATGTTGGGTACTTATTTAAGCTCTTAATAGTTTCCCCTGCTGAAGGGTGAATTACTACATTATATAACAACCATTCATAACAAAAAAAGAGGCTTATTATGCCTCTGATTTAAAAAATACTTATGTAGCTGAACAGAATTACATCATTAATAGTTGAAAACAAATTAATAATAATATGCCCGGAATCCCTAAAAACCCGGCTACTAAAACCGTAATAATATTAATCGGCAGGGAAAAGTCAAAATACCCTCCGATATAATTTACTATCAATAACAGGATAATGCCAATGGCAGAGTTTATTAGCAGTTTCCAGAGCAATTTTATGGGTTGCATAAATACTTTGGTTACGGCGTAGAGGATAATTAAGACCAATATACCCGCTAGAATTACATTTGTCATCGTTATACCCCCACTTCCCCGCTTATTGATTGCTTTTGGTTCAACTGTTTGCCCTTTATCAGTTTAAACAGATAATTGTAGCGTTTTTCGGCTGCATTAAGCTGAAATATTGCGTAATCAATCATGTCCGGTTCAGTCATCCTCATAAATAAGTTCTCGGCTCCTTCCAGCTCTGCCTGAGCTTCCAGTAACATTTCTTCATCCGTTTTGCGTGGCGGCAGTTGCAGAAATTCATCATATAGAAAAAGTGCTGACATTTGTCTGCAAATTAATGCCCATTTTCTCACCCTGTACCCTCCCAACTCTAACTGGGAATGTATAGAAACTATATGAGGGTCGGGTTGGATTTATGTTAGAAATCTTTACGCCCTTCTATGGCCCGACGCAGGGTAATTTCATCTGCAAACTCAATATCTCCGCCTACCGGCAGTCCATGAGCCAAGCGTGTAATTCTTACCGGATATTGACGCGCCATATCTGCTATGTAACGCGAGAGCACTTCCCCGTCAATGTCAGGATTTAATGCCAGAACAACTTCTTTTATTTCACCGGAAGCCAGTTTATCAATTAATGGCTTTAGATCCAGCTCGTCCAGCCTATAGTCCCCCAACAAGCGAAAGTCTTTGTTTAATACAAAATAACGACCATTATAGCCGGTACGCTCTATGGAAATAATGTCACTGGATTCTTTGGCTATACACAGGATACTATTATCCCTTTGGGTATCCAAACACAGCGAACAGGGATCTGTATCGGTAAGATATCCGCATTGCGAACAGGGAAATACATTCTCGCGAGCGGCAACGATAGCATCTGCTATTAACCGGGCTTCATCAACCGGCAATTTTAATATATACAACGCCAGGCGTTGTGCAGTTTTTGGCCCTATGGTAGGAAGCCTTAACAACTGGTCGATTAAATTTTCCAGGGGACGAGCCAGCCTGACCATAGTATCCTCCTTTTAATGTGATTATGCAGAAGGTTTTTAAGCCTTAATTAAAACATAAATTTTTTAGAGTCCCGGAATATTAAATCCTCCGGTTATTTTGGCCATTTCCTCGGAAACCATTTCCTGTGATTTGCGAACTGCTTCATTTACAGCTGTTAACACCAGATCTTCCAGCATTTCAATATCATCAGGGTCTACAACTTCGGGTTTAATCTTTACGGATAGTACTTCCTGTCGTCCATTGACTCTAACTGTTACCGCCCCGCCTCCGGATGCAGCTTCAACTTCTTTTTCCTCTAATTCTGCCTGCTTTTGAACAATCTGTTCCTGCACTTTTTTGGCTTCCTTAAGCATATTCTTCATTGAACCACCCATGCCCGGATTAAACTTCATATTATATATCCCCCTTTAATCTTTTATTTCCACAATTTCGGGTCCAAATAACTCTATGGCTTTCTTCACAATAATATCATTATACTGGTCATCGTCCAAAAAAATAAACTGTACTTCTATAGTTCGCCCGGATAATTCTTTTAAAACGCCCTCCAGTATCTCTCGATTGGCCTTTTCCTCCATGCGTTCTTTATGAAATTTATAACCCTTACGGTAACCAATATAGGCAGTATCATCTTTAATCCCCAGCAATTTGCCCTGCGATAACAGCGCATGAGTAGGAACTTTTACTTCCTTGACTCCGGCCAGGATTTTTGCCCACAAAGGATCCGGGGCTTTGGACTGGGCTTTATTCTGTGCTGGCTGCGTCTGAGTAACAGTTTCCCTCTTTTTTTCCGTCTTTTCTGTTACAACCACCGTAGGAGCAGCAAATAAAGCTGCCAATTCTAAAAAGGTAATTTCCAGGGTCAACCGTTGACTCTCACTAAAGCGCAGTTTTTGTATGCTATCAGTCATGAGACGCAGAGCTTGCAGCAGCTTGTCTGTATTTACCAGATTACGCTGCTTTTCCAATAATGACAGGGTATCATTGGTTACCACGGTCAATTCAGCAGTGTGCCCCATAGTTATATAAAACATTAAATCTCTCAGGTATTGCACCGTTTCCCGTACCAATTGTTCGGGTTCCTTACCCTGACCAACCGCAGTAGCCAGCAGGGATAATAAGCCGGTAGTGTCATTGGCAAATACCTTGTCCATCAATTCGGCAATAAAGACATCATCAACCAACCCCAGGGCTTCAAGTACATCCTGTTTGGTTATGTTGGGTCCTTTATAGGAATAGACCTGGTCAAGTGTACCCAGAGCATCGCGTAAACCTCCTTGAGCCCGGCGCGCCATTAATTGCAGAGCGGATTCTTCAATATTCATTTCATTAACTGCCGCCACTTCCTGCAGACGTTGCGTAATCTCCGGTAAGGTTAAAAGCCGAAACTGATAACTCTGGCAGCGGGATCTTATCGTAGCTGGAATCTTGTTAGACTCAGTGGTGGCCAGAATAAAAATAACCGAGTCAGGTGGTTCTTCCAGAGTTTTTAGCAAAGCGTTAAATGCCTCATTGGTCAGCATATGTACTTCGTCGATTATATACACCTTGCATTTGCCTTGAGCTGGCAATATTCGGACCTTCTCCCTTAAATCGCGAATTTCATCGATGCCCCGGTTGGAGGCTGCATCTATTTCAATAACATCCATAAAGTTGCCATTATTTATATCCTGGCAGGAGGAGCACTGATTACAGGGTTCTCCATCTCTCAAGTCTTCACAATTGGCGGCTTTGGATATAATCTTGGCTACGCTGGTTTTTCCGGTCCCCCGGGGTCCGGAAAACAGATAAGCATGGGCAAGCCTCCCTGTCCGCACAGCATTGCGGATAGCGGTAACAGTTTGCTCCTGCCCGACTACCTCGCTAAACCCCTGTGGTCGCCAGGCGCGGTATAATGCCAGATAGGCCATGACTATACCTCCCTTTCCCTATTTAAAGCTGATACCATTGTAAAATGGTATTATGGCGCCGGTTTTGAAATGGCATCAAAACTCTATATATCATTATACAAAATAATAGCCTCGCGCACAGAATTCATATTAAAAAAGCAAAAAGACCTTCAGTAAAACTAAAGGCCTCGTCTCTATAAATTATAATGCCGTGCACCTGGCTTCGAGAATACCTTCCAAGCGTAACTTGAACAGTTTGCTCCATTCAGGCTACCCTGTGTCACACGGGATTGATCCCTTAGTGCTGCTTCCTTCCGGACCTGACACGGTTCAGGATGTCCCATTGCACCGGACCCGAACTTCTTTACCACTTATTCAAGGCAGACCTTACAAAGTAAGCCCTCAGCTCAGGAATTCGACCCTGCTGTAGCGGGTTGCAGGTTACAGGGCACCGCTAATTCCCCGTCTAGCACGGCAAATCATCTTTCCTGATCGGCAAAAGCCGGGAGTATACTCCGGTCTTTTGCTAGTCTATTGTACCTTCTTTTCCACCCCATTGCAAGGATTGGCCCAGTGGTTAATATAGTAAAACCAAGTGGTTGGCAGGATGAATTCCAGGTGTTGGTTTACAGTTATATTGAACCGGCATTATTCTCCGCGTAGCGGATCCCCATTTTTAAAAATTATCTCTTGCTCATTCATTACCGAAATAATCGCCAGTGATTCCAGCTTAACTCCGGATTTACGCAACTGGTTGCCGCCATCCTGAAAACCCTTTTCTATAACAATGCCGACGCCTACTAAACGAGCGCCAGCTTGATTAACTATATCAATCAGCCCCTGCACCGCCTTGCCATTAGCTAAAAAATCATCGATTATTAACACCTTATCCTGGGCACTGAGATAATTGCGGGAAACATGCACCCGGTAACTTTTATCCTTGGTATATGAATAAACCTCACTGCTGTAAGTATCATCAACTAAATTTCGCGATTCAATTTTCTTGGCAAATATTACCGGAGTCTTAAAAAACGGTGCGGTCATGCAGGCAACTGCTATACCGGAACTCTCAATGGTTAATATTTTCGTTACCTCTTCCTGTCCGAAACGCTTATAAAATTCAGCCCCTATCTCAGTTAAAAACTCCACATCTACCTGATGGTTAAGAAAATTATCAACTTTTAAAATTTCCGTACCGATTACCGTGGCTTCATCTAATATGCGCTGTTTCAATCGTTTCATTTACTGCTCCTTTTATCCCTGCCCTAAAAATAATTGCTACTGAATAGTTCAATTATAATACAGGTGTGACCAACTGGTAAGGCATAAACCAAAATCATTATGCAAGTCTCTGCCGTCCATATACCTCAAAAATACCTTCTTATTTATATGCTCCTTTCATACCCTAAGGTATAGATAACTTAATAACGGTTATAATACTGACATTATCAGGAGAGGTTGCCTTAAAATGTTTCTGCGGGGTATAAATTATTGGCCGATAAATAAAGCCATGTATTGGTGGAAAGCTTTTAATTTTGAGGAAGCAGTCCATGATTTTGATAAGATGACTGGCTATTTTAATATCATTCGTATATTTCTGAACTGGGAAGACTTCCAGCCTAAGCCGGACTTAATTAGTGATAAACAACTTGATAACCTTCTCGAGCTGGCCGACCTTGCCGACCAAAAGGAATTACTGCTGATGCCAACTTTTTTCTGCGGGCATATGAGCGGTGTTAATTGGCTGCCCCCCTGGATGTTAATGCCATCAACCGGCCAGAATCGTTTTCCGGTTTTCAGTGAGGGGCATCTGGTACAGGCCAGCATCAGAAATTTCTATAATGAAACTGACTTAATGCAGGCTCAGATGTATCAAATCGAAAAAGTATGTTCAAGTTTGGCCGGCCATCCAGCCATTTTTGCTTATGATTTGGGCAATGAACCGTCCAATTGCGTTCAGCCCCTTGATCGGAATTCCGGCCGGAAATGGTTAAAAGCCATGTGTGATACCATTCATAAAAACAGCTCCAGCCTGGTTACGTTGGGTATGCATGCTGAGGATTTGGAAGAAGACCGTTGCTTGTGGCCCCAGGATGCAGCCCGGTACTGTGACTTTCTCTGTATGCACGGATATCCTTTTTATCTTGACTGGGTATCAGATCCGCTGGATTCTGACCTGATTACCTTTCTGGGCTTATTAACCCAGTACCTGGGACAAAAAGAGGTTTTAATACAGGAATTCGGAGCGCCCACCCTGCCAGTAATAGCCCCTTCATCATTATTGAAAGCTCAGGCAGACTTTTATGCCTCTTTTTCTGAAGCAGCCATACATCAATATTATCTTCGGGTAATGAACCGTTTACAAAGTCACCGCTTCATGGGAGCCATGGCCTGGTGCTTTGGCGATTACCATCCGGAGTTGTGGACGGTCCCTCCTCTGGATGAAAATGTTCATGAACGCCATTTTGGATTATTTAGACATGATGGTACCGCCAAACCTGCTCTACAGGTATTTAATAGTCAAGGTATTAAAAACCGTGACGTGGAAACTTTTAATCCTGAGGCTTTGCTTCATTGTCTGGAGCAAATTGGCCGGGATAATTATTACCGTGATCCAGCCACACATATTCGTAATTTGTTTACTGCCTATAAAACTTGTCAAGGAGAACAACAGTAATGAAAGTAGCTTTATTATCACCTATTGCCTGGCGCACCCCTCCCCGTCATTATGGTCCCTGGGAAAATATTGTCTGGTTGCTGGCCGATGGGCTGGTGAAGGCCGGAATTGATGTAACCCTGTTTGCCACGGCTGATTCCCTGAGCCCGGATAAGCTGGAATCAGTATGCCCTCGGCCCTATGAAGAAGACCGGGAATTGGATCCTAAGGTATGGGAATGTCTGCATATTGCCAATCTATTTGAAAAGGCTTCCCAGTTTGATTTGATTCATAATCATTACGATTTTTTGCCCCTGTCCTATAGTCGTCTGGTAAAAACTCCTGTAATTACTACCATACATGGCTTTTCTTCGCCACGCATTTTGCCGGTTTATAAAACCTATAATGGTCACGTACATTATGTATCCATCAGTAATGCTGACCGCTGTGAGGATTTAAACTACTGCGCTACCATATATCACGGAATTAAACTGGAGGATTTTAAATTTCAGCCCCAAGCCGGCAACTATTTATTGTTTTTCGGCCGGATTCATCCCGACAAAGGTACGCGTGAAGCTATAGAAATAGCCCGTCAAGCTGATCTTCCCCTGTTAATTGCCGGGATTATACAGGATGAGGTCTATTATTACCAGCAAATTGCGCCGCTGATTGACGGAAATAAAGTCGTTTATCTGGGCCCGGTTGGCCCACAGCAGCGCAATGATCTGCTGGGCGGGGCTCTGGCACTTTTGCATCCGATTTCCTTTGCTGAGCCTTTTGGCCTCAGTGTAGTAGAATCTATGGCCTGCGGTACACCGGTAATTGCATTTAATAAAGGCTCCATGCCCGAGGTAATCAGGGAGGGAACAAGCGGTTTTCTGGTGGATACGGTAGAAGAAGCTGTCCAGGCCTTAGCCGGCATTTCAACGCTTGACCGCAACAACTGTCGCCGGTGGGTAGAGGAACGCTTCAGTCAAAAACGTATGGTTGACGATTATATAGCTATTTATAATAAAATCCTTAAATAAAATCAGACCAGGTAAGATCGATAATGCATTACCTAATTATGACAGCTCATTATTTGACAATATTCGGTTTATAAACTAGCATGAAACAATAATCGCTTGAATAATGTTTTTATCGCAGATTTTTCTTGGAGGGAAACATGTGAGCGGTCTTTTTCATATGGGTTTGGATGTGGGCTCGACTACAGTTAAATTAGTCATCACCAATAAATCAGGAATTATTGTTTATAAAGATTATCGCCGCCACAATGCCGAAACATTGAAACATACTACTGAATTATTACAACTCGCCTTTGAACAGTTGGGCAATCTGCCGGTTACAGTTATGGTAACCGGTTCGGCCGGGCTGTCTATCTCTGATTGGCTGGAAATCAGCCATATTCAGGAAGTAATTGCCTGCAACCAGGCCATCGAGAAATTTATACCCCATACTGATGTAGCTATTGAATTAGGTGGCGAAGATGCCAAAATTACCTTTTTTGACGGCGGTCTGGATCAGCGTATGAACGGCATCTGTGCTGGAGGTACCGGTGCTTTTATTGATCAGATGGCGACTTTGTTAGGCACTGATGCTTCCGGTTTAAATGAACTGGCTAAACAATCTGCTATTGTTTATCCGGTAGCAGCTCGCTGCGGGGTTTTTGCCAAAACTGATATTCAGGTCTTATTAAATGAGGGGGCCCGGAAAGAAGATGTGGCTGCTTCGGTGTTTCAGGCAGTAGTAAATCAAACAATAGGTGGATTGGCCTGTGGAAAAGCCATAAAGGGTTATGTAGCTTTTCTCGGCGGACCCCTTTATTTTTTATCGGAATTAAGAAAACGATTTACTGAAACGCTTAAACTGGATGAGCATCATGCCTTATTCCCTGATGACGCACAGTTTTATGTAGCTTTAGGAGCTGCTCTGGCCTCTCGCTCTGCCCATGTGATTCCTTTAACCAGCCTGATTCAACGGATGGACAATCTGGATATATCAGGGGAACAGGAAATTACCCATCTGCAACCCCTTTTTGCCAATCAAAACGAGCTGGATGAATTCAGAGAACGACATAGCCGGCACCAGATTACCCGCAGTAATCTATCCTTATATAATGGGGATTGCTATCTGGGTATTGACGCTGGTTCTACTACCACTAAAGTAGCTTTAATCAGTGATACCGGCAGCCTTTTATATTCCTTCTACGGAAATAACACCGGCAGTCCTCTGAATTCAGTTATACATATATTAAACGACCTTTATAACCGTTTACCCGAGGGAGCCCGAATTGCTAATACTGCTGTAACCGGTTACGGAGAAGGCTTAATAAAAGCTGCTCTGCACATTGATATCGGAGAAGTTGAAACTGTAGCCCATTATACTGCGGCCAGATTTTTTGACCCACAGGTTGATCTGATACTGGATATTGGCGGGCAGGACATGAAATGCCTGCAAATTAAAAATGGGGTTATAGAAAATGTTATGCTCAATGAAGCCTGTTCTTCCGGTTGTGGCTCATTTATAGAAGGATTTGCCCATTCCCTGGACATTCCGGTAGAGGAATTTGCTGAATTGGCACTTACGGCTGAATCACCAGTTGATCTGGGTTCCCGCTGTACGGTATTTATGAATTCCATGGTAAAGCAATCGCAGAAAGAAGGGGCTACGATCGGTGATATATCCGCCGGATTATCCTACTCGGTTATTAAAAATGCTCTGTTTAAAGTAATAAAGATGAGAAATCCCGAAGATTTGGGCAACAGAATTGTGGTTCAGGGGGGCACCTTTGAAAATGATGCCATATTAAGAAGCCTGGAATTGATTATTGGTAAAGAAGTAACCCGCCCCGATATTGCACCTTTGATGGGAGCTTTCGGAGCAGCCTTTATTGCCCGGGAGCGCAGTCAGGCTGGTCAATCAAGTTCACTGGTTTCAAAGCAGCAACTGCAGCAATTCTCCATGAACACCCGTTTAAGCCGCTGCTCTGGATGTGGCAACAGCTGCCTGCTTACAATAAATAAATTTCCGGATGGTAACAGATTTATATCCGGTAATCGTTGTGAAAAGAATATGCTCAAAGATAAAAAACAGCAATATATTCCCAATCTATATGATTACAAATATAACCGTCTGCTCGATTATGAGCCGCTGCCGGAAAATGAAGCTCCCCGGGGCGTTATGGGTATTCCCCTGGTGCTTAATATGTATGAAAACTATCCCTTCTGGTTTACCTTTTTCACCGGCCTGGGGTTTCGCGTGGTGTTGTCCCCCCGTTCATCGCGGGCAATTTACGAATTGGGAAATGACACTATACCTTCTGACACCGCCTGTTTCCCGGCCAAACTGGTACATGGTCATATTGCCTCCCTTATCAATCAGGGAATAAAACATATTTTCTATCCCTCGATAATTCATGAGCGACTCGAACAAAAAGAGGCCAACAATCACTTTAACTGTCCGATGGTCATTTCCTATCCGGATGTAATAAAAAACAACATGGATGTTATTCGTAGAAATAATGTAAATCTAATTAATCCCTTCCTGCCTTATGATAATAAAAAACAACTAACCGAGCGATTATATCAGGAGTTTAATTCCTGGGGAATATCCAAAAAAGAAATTGTTCGGGCAGTCAACCATGCCTGGCAGGAAGATAAACGCTTTAAAGCCGATATTAGAAAAAAAGGCCAGGAAGTTCTGCAGTATTTACAGGAAACTGGTACCCAGGGAATAGTTCTGGCCGGTCGTCCTTATCATCTGGACCCGGAGATAAATCACGGTATACCTGATATTATCAACTCTCTGGGCATGGCTGTACTCACTGAGGATGCCGTAGCCCATCTGGGAAAAGTGGCAAGACCGGTTCGGGTAGTGGATCAATGGATGTATCATTCACGTCTTTATGCAGCCGCCGGCTTTGTAAATACCCGGCCTGACCTGGAACTTATTCAGTTAAACTCCTTTGGCTGTGGCCTGGACGCCATCACCACCGATCAGGTCCAGGAAATACTGCAAAGATGCGGGAAAATCTACACCGTGCTTAAAATAGACGAGGGTTCCAATCTCGGCGCAGCCAGAATAAGACTGCGTTCTCTGCAGGCGGTAATGAACGAACGCCGGGAAAACTATCCGGTTGCCGCCCCAGCCAGCTATAGAATGAGGAGAATCATATTTACAAAGGAAATGAAACGGGATCATACCATTCTGGTTCCGCAGATGTCACCGATACATTTTGAGCTGCTGCAGGATGCTTTTAAAGCGGAAGGATATAATCTCATAGTGCTGTCTTCGGTTGACAGGCATGCTATTGATGAAGGGGTAAAATATGTTAACAATGACGCCTGCTATCCGGCCATAATTGTTATCGGACAAATATTAATGGCTCTAAAATCCGGAGAGTATGACCTCAGCCGTACCACGGTAGGTATTAGCCAGACGGGGGGCGGTTGCCGGGCTACCAATTATATTGGCTTATTAAGAAAGGCTTTAAATGAATCCGGGTTTGATAATGTCCCGGTATTATCCGCCAGTCTTTTTGGACTGGAAAAAAACCCCGGTTTTAAAGTTACGTTGAGCTTGCTTAAAAAAGCTATTACCGCAATAGTTTATGGTGATTTGTTAATGCGGGTTCTCCACCGGGTAAGGCCCTACGAAAAAATTCCCGGCTCAGCCAATCTGCTCTATGAAAAATGGGTGGAACGCTGTCGTCGTCAGCTGCTGACCGGCAACAAACAGGAGTTTGCCAATAACATAAAAAATATTGTTGAAGAGTTTGATCAGCTGGCCATATCATCGGTAAAAAAACCCCGTGTGGGAGTAGTAGGAGAAATTCTGGTAAAGTATCACCCCGTCGGTAACAACAACCTGGTTAATTTGTTGGAGGAAGAAGGCGCCGAAGTGATCTTGCCTGATATGATGGATTTCTTCCTTTACTGTGCCTATGATTATATTTTTAGATTTGAAAATTTATCCGGAAAAAAGATCGATTTATATATCGGCAAATATTTAATCAACACGCTGGAAAAAAGTCGCCGGCTGGTTAAAGAAAGTCTTAACCATAGTAATCGTTTCACTTCACCTGCACCTATATACGAAAAGGCTGATGCTGCCAGCCGGATAATGTCCCTGGGACACCATTGTGGAGAAGGCTGGTTCCTGACTGCAGAAATGATAGAACTGATTAACAGTGGAGTTCCGAATATAGTTTGTGTACAGCCTTTCGGCTGCCTCCCCAATCATGTAACCGGTAAAGGAATGATCAAGGAATTAAAAAGGAATTACCCGCAGGCCAATATAACTGCTATCGATTATGACCCGGGTGCCAGCGAAGTAAATCAGTTAAACCGTCTGAAATTAATGTTATCCGTGGCTCTAAAAAACCTTGCCGCTGATACAGAAACTTACGATATAAAACCCATCCCTTATCCAGTAAAACTGGATCACTTAATGGTACATGACTCAAAATAACTGGGTTGCAGGTATCATTTCTAATTGATAAGTTGGTTTCACTGCAAACAGGCATAATGCATATGTTTGTGTGAATAACTATTCTGTCGCCAGGACTTTGCATGGGAAACACCTACTGCTTGTCTTGCGCCTCCAGGGGGACGTTCCGATTCCGCATCCGTGCGGGGCGTCACTCTCGCCCCGTCCATGGGGCTCGCCCCCTTCCGGCGCTTCGCCTTCACAGAGTGTTTCTGCCATGCTTCGTCAACGGCTCCCGAATATTTATTAACCCAAAACTGGTTTTTTCAGTAGAATCATAAGTTCTATTTCCCTTTTTCCTCATCCCCCAATTATTTGGCAGACTAGTTTTACCGGATGGGTTCACTGAGATTACGGAACATGTCTGCCATATCAGCAGCTTGCAGAAGGGCAGTTCCGATTAAAACTGCATGAGTACCGGCAGCAATCGCCCGTTTAACATCCTCCGGGCCAGCCAGGGAACTTTCACTGATTATTAAAGTCCCTGGCTGTACCAGTCCAACCAGCCTTTCAGTAGTAGTTACATTACCATCATCAGTTTCCAGCTCTACGATTTTGCGATTATTGATTCCTAAAAGCGGTAAATTCAACTCACTAACCATGGCCAATTCAGTTTCATTATGGATTTCTACCAGCGGCTCCAATCCCAATTTAAAAGCTTCTTCCACCAACTTAAATAATTGATTTTTTTGCAGCATAGCTGCAATCAGTAAGACGGCACTGGCCCCTAAATCTACACTCTCTGATAACTGCGTACGGTTATTAATAAAATCCTTGCGTAAAATCGGTATTGAAACTTCGCGGGCAACATGCTGCAATAACTTCGGTGAACCCCCGAAATATTCAGGCTCGGTTACTACTGAAATGGCTGGAGCCCCCACACTTTCAAGCAACCGGGCTATTTCAACCGGATCGCGTCCCTGCAATAAATCTCCTGCTCCCGGGGATCTGGTTTTTATGTCCGGGATCACCGGTATGGTTCCGGAGTGATATTTATCCCACAAAGCTGTAGAAAACTGCTGGTTGATTTGGCCTGCCCATCTTTCCTGATTCATCTTATACCACCAATCGTAAATCCTGCGAGGCAGTTATGAGCTGCTGCAGCTTATCCTGAGCCTTGCCGCTGTCAATTATTTCACCGGCCAGTTCAATACCTTCAGCGAAGGAGCTGGCTTTATCCCCCACCATCAGAGCTCCGGCAGCATTTAGTATCACTACCTGACGGCGCGGTCCCCGGTTTTTTCCGGAAAAGACTTCCCGAATCACACCCGCATTGACTTCCGGCGTCCCGGTACATATATCCTCCAGTGAACAGCGATTAAAGCCGAAATCCTCAGGAGCAATCTCATAATTGATAATTGAACCATTTTTAATCTCATTAATTCGGGTTTTGCCCATTAGTGAAATTTCATCCAAACCATCCAGTCCATGAACAAATAAGCCGCGAGTATAGCCTAAAGATAAGGCTACTTCAGAAACAATATCCAACAACTCCGGTTTATAGACTCCCATGATATGACGTGTAGCCCGGGCAGGATTTATCAGCGGGCCAATGATAGTATAAAAAATCGTCTTTATGCCCAGCTCCTGTTCAGGCGGCAATACCTTATGCATCACCGGATGAAACAGCGGAGCAAAAATAAAAGCAATGCCTATTTCCTCAATAAGTTTCTCTACTGCCCGGGGAGAAAGATTAATTTCTACTCCCAAAGCTTCCAGAACATCAGCGCTGCCGGAAAGGCTGGATATAGACCTGCTGCCATGCTTGGCAACCGGAATATCCGCCGCAGCAGCAACCAGCGCTACCGCCGTAGAAATATTAAAAGTGCTGAGCCCTCCGCCGGTACCACAGGTATCCATAAGTTCTCCCTGAACGCGGGGTGCAATGCTTTCACATACATCCCGCATGGCACGGGCAATAGCAGTAATTTCCGTCAAAGTCGGCCCTTTCATTAACAAAGCTACCTGAAAACCTGCAATCTGCACCTCACTCAGCTCATCATTACTAATCGCTAAAATCAGACTGTAAGCTTCCTCAGCAGTTAAATTCTCTTTAGCAGTTAATTTTTTTAAGACCTTTTGTATCAAAATAATCACTCCTTAATTAATATAAGTGTTATAAGTTCACTCATCTCAAATCTCCGCTTTTCTCTGCTCTACTCCGCTCCGCTCATCTCACCCCGCTTCTTAATTAAGGAATATGCTTTTTCCCCTCCATGAGAACAAAAAAACCAGTGCCTGAAGAGGCCCCGGTTCGGTAAATAATTAACCTGGCTCCACTCAGCTAATCTAAACTCATCTCATCTAATCTAGAACTAGACCAATATTCAATTATGGTTAATAATACGTCCTATGTTAATTCCTGTCAATAGTCTCCCGGTGTGACGGTTGTCTTTAAATTTGATCCATTACCAGTCTCATCTTACGTACAAAATCTATTACCGGTGGCACGCAATTAACCCCATATTGCTCTACAATCTTCACAATGGCGCTGCCTACTATTACTCCATCGCAAAACCGGGCTATTTGTGCTGCCTGTTCGGGTGTGGAAATGCCAAAGCCAACTGCACAGGGGATATCCCTGACCGCTTTTACCTGTTTTACCATTTCCCCAACCTGGGTATTAATCTCCTCGCGAACACCGGTAACCCCCATTGAGGATACACAGTAAATAAACCCCTGTGCTTCGCTGGCAATCATGCTGATACGTTCATGGGAGGTAGGTGCTATCAGTGATATCAAATCAATCCCATAGCGGGAACAAACCGGCAGCAGTTCATCCTTTTCTTCAAACGGCAGGTCGGGGACAATTACTGCATCAACGCCCGCATCCTGACATTTTTGCATAAACCTTTCCGTACCGTAGGTAAAAACCGGATTCATATATGTCATAAAGGCCAGCGGTACATCGCATACCTGACGTATTCTGCCTACCATATCAAAAATCCCGTCAGTGGTGGTGCCCGCAGTCAGGGCACGTTCATCCGCCTGTTGAATAATCGGGCCCTCAGCCACTGGATCGGAAAAAGGAATGCCAATCTCAATCAAGTCAGCCCCGGCGGCTGCCATCTCAATCACCAGTCTTTCAGTGGTTTCCAGTGATGGATCTCCCGCCGTGATAAAGGGAATAAACGCCTTACCCCGGGAAAATGCCTGTTGTACCCTACTCATATAGATCAACCCTCCTGTAACGTGCTATAGCCGCAACATCTTTATCTCCTCTTCCGGAAAGATTAACTACCATGATTTTATCCTTATCCATCATAGGGGCCAGTTTTCGCACATAAGCAACTGCATGCGCACTTTCAATCGCCGGAATTATTCCTTCCGTACGGGAAAGATATTCGAACGCATCCACCGCTTCATCATCGGTAACTGCAACATATTCGGCCCTCCCCAAATCATGCAGCCAGGCATGTTCAGGGCCAACACCCGGATAATCCAGACCGGCAGAAATTGAATACACCGGTGCAATCTGCCCATACTCATCCTGACAAAAATATGATTTCATGCCATGAAATATACCTACGGTTCCGGTTGTCATCGTAGCTGCATGTTTATCAGTGTCAATGCCCAATCCGGCCGCTTCGCAGCCAATCAGGCGAACAGCGGAGTCTTCAATAAATTCATAAAATAAACCCATCGCATTGCTGCCCCCACCGACACAGGCTACTAACACATCCGGCAGCCGCCCTTCTTTTTGCAGTATCTGCTGTTTAACTTCCCGGCCAATCACACTTTGAAAATCGCGTACGATGGTTGGAAACGGATGCGGCCCCATTACTGAACCAAGTACATAATGCGTATCCTCCACCCGGGCAGTCCATTCGCGCATAGTTTCATTAACCGCATCTTTTAGCGTTTGTGTTCCGCTGGTAACTTCATGAACCGTTGCCCCCAGCAACTTCATACGGTAAACATTTAAAGCCTGCCGCTCTGTATCTTCCTTGCCCATAAATATTTCACATTTCAACCCTAACAAAGCTGCTGCCGTAGCAGTAGCCACACCATGCTGTCCCGCACCGGTTTCGGCTATAACCCGGTTCTTGCCCATATATTTGGCCAGCAGTACCTGCCCCAGTACATTGTTGATTTTATGTGAACCGGTATGGTTTAAATCCTCCCGTTTAAGATAAATCCTTGCTCCGCCCAGATCCCGGGTCATTTTTTCCGCATAATAAAGCAGTGACGGTCTGCCGGCGTAATTATTCAACAGTTCCAGCAGTTCAGCCTGAAAGTTTGAATCCTGTTTAAAATGGTTGTAGGCCGTTTCCAGTTCGATAACCGCATTCATCAGCGTTTCGGGGACAAATTGTCCGCCATGAATTCCAAATCGTCCTTTGCCCATAATCATCACCCTCCTTGGTTATAATTTAAAACTCCAAATAAAAAAGCCTTTGCCCCATACAGGGACAAAAGCTGTGCTTCTGCGGTACCACCCAAATTGACGATAAAATCGTCCTCTCATTTTACATACTATCATATGTACCCTACTGATAACGGACAGGGTTCCCGTCAGCGCCTACTTTCTTCCGATTTCGGGCTGCCCTCGCAAGTCCATTCAGAATAATTCATGTAACCGCATTCCCACCAAACAGCGGCTCTCTATGTACATCCCTTATTCTTACTACTCTTGCTCATCGGTTTAACATATTGCTCATAGTATAGCGCGGATTTTTTTTCTTGTAAATCATAATAATAATTATTAAGCCAATAAACGCTTATACTATATCAAGATCAAGGCAAATCCTATCACCTGACCATTTCATAATCCTTTCGGCTATACCTGCCTTCCTGATTTTGGAGGTTGACAAAGTTTAAATTTGGAAAGTATATTAAAAGCAGATAATTAAAAATTAAATAAATTTCGATTGATGGATATGGGAGAATGGGTATTCACCCATACCGAAGGGGCAAGTTGTTTTCCTGTCCAGGTAAACAACGAAACTCTCAGGTTAAAAGGACTGTATCCGGACAGACTCTGGAAAGCCATAAGGCACCGAAGGAGCAAACCTTAACGGGTGAATCTCTCAGGTTAACAGACAGAGCACGGGAATATTAAAATCCCGTGCTTTTTAATTTTTAAGCAAACTATTTGCATTGGGGGGATAAAAAAGCATTTATCAGACAAAATTATAATGAAATAAAGATTTTTGGATGAAGGATAGCGAGAGAATGGATGCAAATCCTGCCGAAGGAGCAAATCAGTTAACTTATCCAGTTGCTGATGAAACTTTCAGGAATAAAAGTATCGCACCCGGACAGAACTCTGGAAAGCCAACCGGCACCGAAGGAGCAAACCCTTAAAAGGTGAATCTCTCAGGTAAATAAACAGGGGATAAGGATAAAGCTGATCCGCTGTTTTTTTTATATCCAAAAATGCTTTGGAGGATTTTAACATGCAATTTTCACAAGTTTTAATAATAACTAACAACCCAATAGTAAAAAATATTGCTAATGCTGACATTTGTTTTGTCAACGGAAATCAACGCCAGGTTCTTTATCAGGTTTTAAACAAAATAGCCGGGGGACATAATCTTTTGTCCCATCCTCTTTCAGGAAGCATTAAGCCTGAGGACAATCCTTACCGGTCGGTAGTATTAACGTCATCAATATCGGAAGTCGATTTATCAACCCTGAGTATGCTGGAATATTGCCTGAAAAAAGTGGAAAGCGGAGTCACCAAAAAAATAGACTGCCATATAATCCACCAAAGGGACCGGGATTTCCAGATTATTGATAAAGAATTGTTGGATAACGCACTTCAATCATTAATGTGAAGGCAGGTGTAAACATGGAAACAATTTATGATTTGCTGGTCCTGGGCGGCGGTCCTGCCGGGCTGGCAGCAGGAATGTATGGAGCCCGGGCACGGATGAAAACGGCCATTATTGAAAAAGGCCGGCCGGGCGGGCAGGCAGCAACAACATGGGATTTGGAAAACTACCCGGGATTTGGCCGTGGTACTACCGGACCGGGACTTACCCAGGCCATGGCTGACCATGCGCAATCATTTGGAGCCGAATTTATTAAGGACAGTATAGTATCGCTGGATCTAAAATCCTTCCCCAAAAAAGTCATTGGCAAAAAAGGCGAATACCTTGGAAAAGCGCTGGTTTATGCACTGGGAGCCGAACCACGCATGTTAAAGGTTCCCGGAGAAGGAAAACTTCGCGGTAAAGGAGTCAGTTATTGTGCTACCTGTGATGCCGACCTGTTTGAAGAATTGGAGGTGGCGGTAGTGGGCAGCGGTGATGCTGCTATTGAAGAAGCTGAATACCTGAGCAAATTTGCCGACCAGGTGAGTATAATTGTCATTCATGAAGAAGGCAAAGTTGATGCCAACCAGGTTTCTTTTGAACGGGCTCAGCAAAACCCCAAAATTAAATGGATTTGGAATTCCATTGTTAAGAATGTCAATGGTGACGAATTGGTAGAAAGTATAACCCTGAAAAATATACAAACCGGAGAAGAAAGCGATTACCTGGTAAATGGCGTGTTTATATTTATCGGTACGGCTCCGCTTACTGAATTTTTACCGCCAGAAGTTCAATTAAATCAGCAGGGGTACATTCTTACTGACGAAAAAATGGCTACCAGCCTGGAAGGACTTTTTGCTGCCGGTGATGTCAGAGCCAAATACCTGCGTCAGGTAGTAACTGCTGCCAGTGACGGCGCTATAGCTGCAGTAGCAGCTGAAAAATATGTACATGAAACCGAGCTATGGGAAAAAGAAGTTATAAACTCAAAAAAACCGGTTTTAGTTGCTTATTATAACCCTACTGATATGAGCGGTACTGAAAAAATTGGGCTGGTAGACCGCTTTGTACGTGCCAACAACGAACGTTTTTCATTGGTAAAAGTTGATGCTACCCGTAATGAATTGGTGGGCAGACGTTATAATATCACCCTGGATCAACTGCCCAAACTTCATGTTTTTTTTAACGGAGAAATCAAACATGAAGCAGCAGAGATAAATGAGAACAATCTGACGGCCATAAATAACTTATTTTAGGGAGTGTTGCATTTATGATCGAAGTAAACAAGGAAAATTTCGAAAACGAAGTTCTTGGTGCCAGTGGAGTAGTTATGGTTGACTGGTGGGGACCCAAATGTGAACGTTGTCTGGAACTGATGCCGCATGTTGAAGAGCTGGCCCATAAATATCAGGACCAGATAAAATTTTGTTCGGTAGATACCTCAGGAAACCGGCGCCTGGCCATAAGCCAGAAAGTATTAGGTCTGCCGGCCATACTTTTCTATAAAGATGGTCAGAAAATAGACGAATTATCCGGACAAGAAATTGCTCCTGAAGACATTGAAGCCAAACTTAAACAATATGCCAAATAAGGGAAGGAGGAATATTTAATGCAATTGGAACTTAGAAATATCCTGGTTAAAGATGTTCAATTCGGAGAAAAAAGTGAATTAAAAGACGGAATTGTTTATGTAAACCGGCAGGAACTGCTAAATACTATCAAAGATGACCGCCTGGCCAGGATTGAGATTGACATTGTACGTCCGGGAGACAATGTAAGAATATGCCCGGTCAAAGACGTTCTGGAGCCCAGGGTTAAAGTGGAAGGTGCAGGTCAGGTCTTTCCCGGCCTTTTTGGCAATGCAGAAATGGCCGGCAGCGGCAAAACCAATGTATTGAAAGGCATGACCATACTAACCGTAGGAAAAATTGTAGGTTTTCAGGAAGGAATAATTGATATGTCGGGACCGGGTGCCGATTTTACTCCTTTCTCCAAAACCATCAATCTGGTTATCCTGGGTGATAAAGTAGAGGGATTGCCCCAGCATGAACACGAAGAAGCCGTTAGAATGGCCGGGTTAAAAGCTACCCGTTATGTTTCAGAACTGGCAAGAAATGCCGTACCGGATCAGACTATGGTTTTTGAAACCAAACCCCTTATCGAGCAGATTAATCAGTATCCCGGTCTGCCTAAAATTGTTTATGTATATATGCTCCAGACCCAGGGTCTGATGCATGACACCTATCTCTACGGCCTGGATGTAAAAAAGATTTTACCGACTTTCCTCTATCCCACTGAGGTTATGGATGGTGCAATAATCAGCGGTAACTGCGTTTCCGCCTGTGATAAAAATACTACTTATCACCACCTGAACAACCCGGTAATCGACGATCTTTTTGCCCGCCATGGTAAAGACCTTAACTTTATTGGTGTGGTAGTAACCAACGAAAACGTAACCCTGCTGGATAAGGAACGCAGCTCTAATTTCACTGCCAAACTGGTAGAGAGTATGGGGGTAGATGGGGTAATTATCAGTGAAGAGGGCTTTGGCAATCCGGATGCCGATTTAATTATGAACTGCAGAAAAATTGAAGCCTTAGGGGTCAAAACGGTCCTGATAACTGATGAATATGCTGGTCGTGACGGCGCCTCCCAGAGCCTGGCTGATGCCAACCCGCTGGCCAATGCGGTGGTAAGCGGCGGAAATGCCAATGCTTTAATTGATTTACCACCCATGTCCAAGGTTATTGGTTATATAGAGCCCAGCGAAATTATTGCCGGAGGTTTTGATGGGGCCCTGAAACAGGATGGTTCGTTAACTATTGAAATTCAGGCCATTACCGGTGCAACCAATGAACTGGGATTTAACCGCATGGGCGCTTTGGAATTCTAGGGTTATCTTTAACCCTTTCTCTAAACAATTTTCGATTTCAAAATTTTTATATAACGGAAAGGAAGGTAAAGTAAATGGATAAAAGTTTCTTTGCTGATAAGAAAATTTGTATTTTAGGAGATCGTGATGGTATACCCGGCCCGGCTATAGCAGAGTGTCTTAATACCGTAGGCGGTGAAATACTGTTCAGCAGTACGGAATGCTTTGTTTGAACTGCTGCCGGGGCCATGGACATGGCCAATCAAACCAGAATTAAAGAAGTTGCCGAGAAGTTTGGTACCGATAAAGTAGTAGTTATCCTGGGCGGAGCCGAAGCAGAATCAGCAGGACTAACGGCAGAAACTGTAATCAATGGAGATCCCACTTATGCTGGGCCTCTGACCAATATCGCCCTGAAACTGCCTGTTTATCATATTTTCGAAATAAAAGATTTGATTGATCCCGAAGTATATGATGCTCAGATTAGCATGATGGAAATGGTTCTTGATGTTGATGCTATTAAAGATGAAATGGAAAGTATCAGACAGCAGTTTAGTTAGAGAAAAGGGGGAAGAAAAGAGTGGCCAGTATAAGAGTAGTACATTATTTAAACCAGTTTTTCGGGCAAATCGGCGGAGAAGAAAAAGCCGATATAACCCCATTTAGCAAAGACGGTCCGGTAGGACCGGGGACAGCACTGGAAAAAGCTCTGGACGATGATATGTCCATTATCGGTACGGTAATATGCGGAGACACTTATTTTAATGAAAATATTGATACTGCCACTGAAGAGGTTGTTGCGCTGATTGCCAGTTTTAAACCTGACCTGTTAATAGCCGGACCAGCGTTTAATGCCGGCCGATATGGCTTTGCATGCGGGGCAGTGTGTGCCGCCGTGCAGGAAAGGCTCAATATACCCGTATTAACCGGTATGTATGAAGAAAACCCTGGTGCCGACATGTATAAAAAGGAGATCTATATAGTAAAAACCGGCAACTCAGCAGCACAAATGCGTACTGCCATACCGGCTATGGGACGGTTGGCAATCCGACTGGCTAAAGGAGAAGTTGTTGGTTCTCCGGCAGAAGAGGGTTATCTGGCCCGGGGAATACGGAAAAATGTATTCCATGAACAAAGAGGCTCAGCCCGGGCAGTGGAAATGCTGCTCAAAAAAATAAAGGGTGAATCGTTTGATACTGAATACCCCATGCCGATATTTGATCGGGTAACCCCCAGACCTGCCATAAAGAATTTAAGCCAGGCTAAAATTGCCCTGGTAACTTCCGGAGGTATAGTGCCGAAAGGAAACCCGGATCGTATAGAATCTTCCAGTGCCTCAAAATTTGGCCGTTATGATATTAGCGGAATTAATAATTTGACTGCGGAAACTTTTGAAACAGCTCATGGTGGTTATGATCCGGTTTATGCCAATCAGGATGCTGATCGGGTATTACCGGTAGATGTAATGCGCAAACTGGAACAGGAAGGCATAATCGGCCAACTGCATAACATTTATTATGCAACTGTAGGTAACGGTACTTCGGTCGCCAATGCTAAAAAATATGCCCACGCCATCGGAGAAGAATTAAAACAGGCCCAGGTTGACGGTATAATTTTAACTTCCACCTGAGGTACCTGTACTCGTTGCGGTGCAACGATGGTAAAAGAGCTGGAGGAAGTTGTTGACGTACCGGTTGTTCATGTTTGTACGGTAGTTCCAATTTCCCTGACCGTTGGTGCCAATAGGATAGACCCGGCAGTTGCTATCCCTTACCCGTTGGGTAATCCTCAATTAAACCAGGATGAAGAATTTGCTCTGCGACGCAGCATTGTGGAAAAAGCCTTAAAGGCATTGTCTACTGACGTCGGCGAACAGACTGTATTCTAGAAAACCTTAATTTGAACTTTGCAGCTGTCTGTTTGGATGCATAATATTTCAGCCTTTAAGGCTCCTTCATATAAATGCATCCAAACAGCACTTTTGTTAGTGTAAATAAATTTTATCCAGAGGAGGGAAATAAGTTGAATTTTCCTGTAATAAAAGCCGCCGGATTTGTTTTGGTACATGCCCCCAACATTATGATGGAACATGGAACTACTATTACTATGGAAAGAAAAAATAATCCTGATTCTGATTATTTGCAAAAAACAGCCCAATCGATTAGAAGCTTTGAAGAAGCCGTAAATTATGCACCTAATCAGGTATTTATAGGTAATCTGACTCCGGAGGACCTTCAGGAATTACCGCGGCCCTGGCATCAAAACCCGGTTAATAAAGGTCCGCAGGGCAAATATGGTGATATCATTCCGGAAAATGAATTTTATGCAGTAATGAAAATTGCGGATAGTTTTCAGCTGGTGGAATTGGAAGAGGAGTTTGCCGCTCGGGTAAAAACTATTCTGGTATCCAAAAATATATTTAATGACAAACAACTGGACTTGTTAGACAAAAGCAGTGAACGTGATTATATAGAAAAACTGGTCTATTCCGGTAAAGCTGATGGATTATATGAAAATAATCAGTTGGTAGGTTGTGTTCGGGAAGCTCATGAGAGTGATCCCAACTTAAGCGCTCACGTAGTTTTCGAAAATCTGGTAGCAAAAGCTTCGGGAATATTAGCCTTAAAAAATTTACTGAACAAAAATAACCTTGATGCAGCTCAGATTGACTACATTATTGAAACCTCGGAAGAAGCTATTGGCGATATGAATCAACGCGGCGGCGGAAACCTGGCCAAAGCCATTGGAGAAATTGCGGATTGCAGTAATGCCACCGGGGTGGACATGCGGGCATTTTGTGCCGGCCCTGCGCATGGAATCCTCACGGCAGCAGCTCTGGTACAATCGGGTATTTTTAAAAATGTGGTAGTAATGGCCGGGGGAAGTTCCGCCAAGCTGGGAATGAACAGCCGGGATCATGTAAACAAGGACATGCCCGTATTGGAAGACATGGTTGGCGGTTATGCAGTTCTGATAAGTGAAAATGACGGAAAAAATCCGGTAATAAGAACTGATATAGTCGGCAAGCACAAAATCTCTTCCGGTTCGTCGCCCCAGGCAGTAATTCAGGCCATAGTGGTTGACCCCCTGGAAAAAAACCAGCTTAAACTAACTGATGTAGATGTTTATGCTCCCGAATTGCAGAATGCTGAAATAACTACCCCTGCAGGAGCCGGTGATGTTCCGCTGGCCAATTATAAAATGATAGGGGCCATGGCAGTGAAACGCGGAGAAATTAGCCGGGAAGAACTTCCCCAATTTGTTACCCAACATGGGGTAACCGGCTTTGCTCCTACCCAGGGCCATATACCCTCAGGCGTACCCCTGCTTGGTTATATCCGTGATAATATTCTGGCCGAAAAAATGCAGCGGGCGATGATAATCGGTAAAGGCAGCCTGTTTTTGGGAAGAATGACTGACCTGTTTGATGGTATCAGTTTTATTATTGAGTCCAATAGCGGAGTTCTACAGGATTCACTTAAAGGGAATAATGAGGAAGAGTTTAAACAGGAAATCAGGAATATGCTGGCTGATGCCCTACAGGAACTAGCCAGATCAATGGGCGGGGGGCGACCTTCAGATGAATAATGAAATCAATAAAAAAATTCTCCGCGAGGTTCTAAACGAAACGGCTGAAATATTAAGAACCGGTAAAACCGCCAGGAAAATAAGAATTGGCCTTACTACTGTTGGCAGTGAGGTTGATCCGCTGGATTTGCTCCGGGGTGCTGAAATAGCTATGCAACAGGTGCCCGGGTTGGAAGTAAGTATTATTGGTCCGGCACCAAAATGCAATTTACCGGTATATGAAGCTGCTGATGAAGACGAAGTACATGCTGTACTGGAAAGGCTCCTTGATGAAAAGGAATTGGACGGGGTAGTTACCATGCATTATCCTTTCCCCATCGGAGTTGCTACCATTGGCAAAGTTGTAACCCCAGCCCGGGGCAAAAATATGTATATAGCAAGTACTACTGGAACCAGTGATACTGACCGAATACAGGCCATGGTAAAAAATGCGGTATTTGGTATAGCTGCCGCCCGTGCAGACGGAATCTCCAATCCTACCGTGGGAATTTTAAATGTAGACGGAAGTCGTCAGGTGGAAAGATACCTGAATGCCATGAAGTCACGAGGTTATGATTTTTGCTGGGGAGAGTCCCGACGGGCAGACGGCGGACAGATTTTACGGGGAAATGATTTGATTCAGGGCAGTGTAGATGTTGTGGTTTGTGATACTTTGACCGGAAATATACTGATGAAACTTTTCAGTTCCTTTAACAGCGGCGGGGACTATGAAACTATGGGCTATGGCTACGGTCCCGGTGTTGGGGAAAACTTTGACCGTCTAATTTGTATTATTTCACGTGCTTCCGGTTCACCGGTTATAGCCGGGGCCATAAATTACTGTGCATCCATGGTTAGCGGAGGCATTAAACCAATAGCTGCTCATGAGATACTAAAAGCCAAACAAGCCGGCTGGCAAATTCCGGCGCCTTCAGCCGTAGCAATACAGGCGAGTGAAGAAATAACCCCTCCGCCTGCCAAAATTACCGCCGAACAAATTCCCGGCATAGATATCCTGGAATTGGAAGACGCCGTTAAAGTTCTATGGAAAAATAAAATATTTGCCTCCAGCGGTATGGGCTGTACCGGACCGGTGATATTGGTTGCCGGCGAAGATAAAGCCAGCGCTTTGGAAATATTAAGGGCCAATCAATATATATAATTGCATTCAACCAAGGCCGGGAAAAATTCTTTTCCCGGCCTCAGACTGTCGTAAAGTCTAAAATCACCATTTTCCTAACGTAGCTATTCACCTTTTTACCGCTCTGGTTTATGGCTTTTAATATACTCATCAATTATGGCATCATACCCAACCATAATATCCTGAATAACCTTATTTTTTCCGGAATTAATAATGGTGTCATCCACCTGTTTTACCGGTAATACCTTGGGCGAAGTTGACGAAATGAAAACAGCGTCCATATTAAACATCTCTTCCAGAGAAATTTCCTTCTCTACTACCTGATAACCCTGGTTTTGACAGGCAGTAATAACCATTTGTCGGGTTATACCTTTTAAAACCTTATCTGACGGGGCCGTATAAATAATATTTCCTTTAACCATAAACAAATTAGACCGGCCGCCTTCACTGACCTTGCCTTCCCGGTCCACCAGCAAAGCTTCATAAGAATTGGTATCTTCTATGGCCTGATCTACTATTCGGCGATAATCCGCCCGATCTACCTTTGCATTGGGATTGGGCCTTTCCACATGAACCAGAACCGTTTTAACCCCGTTCTGATAATCTTCTGCAGACGGGTAGCTATGAGGTATAAAATAAGCATAAAAATCGGGCTGCCCTTCTTCAGGGTAATTAATTACGAACTTAATATTACCTGCTTCTATCTGATTACTGCTAATCAATTTCTGTAACTGCCGGCCGATCTCTTTGTCATCAAGGGGTAAACTTAAATTTGTCAACCGGGCGGAATTTTTTAATCTTTCCAGGTGCTGCTCCAGGAACAAAGGTACCCCCTGAATAACCCTTAGTACTTCATAAAGAGAAATGCCCTGTTCAATAAAATCAGGCGGCAACTCTTCCTTTTTCATTGGTTGATTGTTTTTAATCCAGATATTCTGATCAGAACTCTCCATGCTTGTTTACCTCCTTAATTTATCTCCAGCTTCATTAAGCAATCGATATTTTTTAATTTACCTACCACGGATATTATAACCCAGTGACCTGTGACAGTCTTTAAACCCCTCACTTTTGTCCGTTCCTGCTTGTTTATTTAAAAAAGGCCTTTATCAATCATTAGTTTTACCTCTAATGATTAGATTATTTACCGCTTTAAAAACTAATCTAGTGGCAATTAATGGGAAGTATAAGTCTGCCCAGATTGAAAATACTAATTTCGATATAAAATGTCCCGTAAACTGGCATGTAATGCTTTTTTAAACGGGAACTTTAAAAAATTATACAAAAAAGGAGGCAAAACTGTGGAAAAAACCCTTACTACTTGTACAGTACAAAGCTGTGCCTTTCATCACCCGGATAATATGTGTGCAGCCGGCGAAATCCAGGTTGAAAACAACAGTAATGTTGCCGTCTGCGATACCTTTTATCCGCGGGATGTAAACAAACAGTCAGTCAGCGGCAATAATGTTCAGGCTGGGACTGATATGCGAGATTCGGTAATGGCAGATGATAATCTGGGTATTAATGCTGCCGATTCAAGCCATATATATGAAAGCCACGCCAGCAACCTTACCCCGCTGGTAACCTGCAATGCTGATGATTGCAAGTATTGGAAGCATGATGTATGTAAGGCACAGGAGATTACAATCGATGGTCCGACTGCTGCAATTTCCGGTGATACCCGATGCCAAACTTATGCCCCTGCGTAAAAACAGCAGTCTACCTCCTGGATAATTGAAATAATCCAAAGAAGATATGAATGGAGGAATCCAAATGCATAAAAAACCAATTGTCTATCCCTATATACCTAACTCGGTTCCAGAAATTAAAGAAGCTATGATGAAAGAAGTAGGGGTAACTGACCCTATGCAACTCTATGAAGAAATACCGGAACATCTAAAGTATCATAAGGAAATGCAGTTACCCAAACCCATTCTTGATGAGTACTCTATCCGCCGACATACCGAGGAACTATTAGGCAAGAACAAAACCTGCGGTGAACACCTTTCCTTCCTGGGAGCAGGATGTGCCCAGCATTTTGTCCCGGCCGTCTGCGATGAAATTAATGGTCGGGGTGAGTTTTTAACTGCGTATGTAGGTGAATCAATGGGCGACCATGGTAAATGGCAGGCTCTGTTTGAATATTGCAGCCTTATGGGTGAACTGATGGATATGGATATTTTAAGTATTCCCATGTATGATGGCGGTCAGGCTGCCGCCAGTTCATTACGTATGGCCAATCGAATTAATGATCGTAAAAAGGTTCTGGTGCCTGCAACTATGAGCCCGGATATATTTTTGATAGTGCAAAACTATCTGAACTCGGTACCGGCACCGGAAATACAGATAGTAAAAATTGGATTTGACGCTAACACCGGGCTGATGGATTTAAATGACCTGAAAAACAACCTTTCTACCGATGTAAGTGCTGTATTTATCGAAAACCCCTCCTACCTGGGATTTATTGAAACCCAGGCCGAAGAAATCGGTAAGTTGGCTCGTGAAGCCGGGGCAGAATTCGTAGTCTATACCGATCCTATATCACTGGGAGTAATGGAAGCTCCAGCCAACTATGGCGCTACTATTGCCTGTGGAGATTTTCATACCTTGGGTCTGCACCTGGGTGCCGGAGGATGCCAGGGTGGATTTATTGCCACCCATGACGATATGAAATATATCTCCGAATTCAAGGACCTGATGTTTGGTTTGACCGACACCATGCAAGAGGGTGAATGGGGTTTTGGCGAAGTTTTGTTTGATCGTACTTCCTATGGCTCCCGTGACAAAGGTAAAGAATTTACCGGAACCAGCACCGGGCTATGGGCAATTACTGCCGGGGTATATCTATCTCTGATGGGACCACAAGGTATGCAGGAAGTAGGCACTACCATAATGCAAAATTGCCAGTACGCAGCTAAAAAAATATCCGAACTGCCCGGACTGAAAGTTCAGTTGTCCTCTCCTGGCTTTAAGGAATTTGTGGTTAATTTTGACATGACCGGTAAATCTGTAGCCCAGATAAACAAGCATCTGCTGGAATTCAAAATATTTGGCGGCAAAGATTTGTCAATAGAATTTCCCCAGTTTGGCCAGAGTGCCCTGTACTGTGTAACCGAAGTACATCAGCATAAAGATCTGGATAAACTGGTTTACGCACTGCAGGGGGCCGTTTCCTGCTAAATGGTATCAGTTATCTACAAGGAAAGGATTGAGATTCAATGGCGAGACAGAAAAAACTGCTTAGAGATAATTACCACCAGGCAAGATGGGATGAACCCATGATATTTGAAATGAGTGTTCCTGGTGAAAGAGGCGTACTGGTTCCCCTGGCCTGTGAAAATATCGTCAGTCAGGTCGGAGACGGGGTTTCAGCTATTCCTGCCAATCTGCGGAGGAAAAAAGCCCCCGCACTTCCAGAGGTTAATCAAATGCGGGTCAACCGCCATTATTACCATCTTTCCCAGGAAACTCTGGGTACTGATGTTACTTTGGGAATAAGCGAAGGAACCTGTACCATGAAATACAGTCCCAAAGTACAGGAACACATGGCCGCCCGTCATCCGGGCATTGTAGACGTTCACCCCCTGCAGGAACCTGATACTATGCAGGGAATTCTGGAACTTTACTATAAGGTAGAACAGTTTTTAAAAGAAATCTCTGGCATGGATGCTTTCAGCTTGCAGCCGGGAGGCGGAGCTCACGGTGTATTTACCAACGCTTCCATAATCAGAGCTTATCATCGCGCCCGTGGGGATAATAATAGAACTGAGATAATTACCACCATGTTTTCCCATCCCTGTGATGCAGCTACTCCAAATACCGCCGGTTTTAAAGTCATTACCCTTATGCCGGATGAAAGCGGTTATCCTGATCTGGAAGCCATGAAAGCAGCACTATCCGACAAAACTGCCGGGATTATGATAACCAACCCCGAAGACACCGGCATTTATAATCCCAGAATCGAAGAGTATGTAAAAGCAGCTCATGCTGTTGGGGCGCTCTGTTCCTATGACCAGGCTAATGCCAACGGTATGATGGGCATTCATCGCGCCCGCGAAGCCGGCTTTGACCTGTGTCATTTCAATTTGCATAAAACCTTTTCCGCTCCTCACGGCTGTATGGGGCCGGCAACCGGAGCCATCGGAGTAAAAGAATTCCTTAAGCCCTTCCTGCCTGTACCCCGGGTGGAATTTGACGGCCAGAAGTATCTCCTTAATTCCAACTATCCCGAAAGTGTTGGCAAAGTCAGAACCTTTTTCGGAAATACTAATGTAATCTTGAAAACCTATATGTGGATAATGCAGCACGGAGCTGAAGGCTTGAAAGAAGCCGCTATCTGCTCCGTATTAAACAACCAGTATTTTATGAAGAAAATAGCGGAAATCCCCGGCGTAGTTATCTGGTATGCCAAAGGCAAGCGCCGTTTGGAACAAGTTCGCTACTCCTGGGAAAAGCTTAAACAGGATACGGGAGTTGGTACAGACGATGTTAATAAACGAATCGTAGATTTTGGCATTGAACATTACTGGACCTCTCATCACCCTTGGGTGGTTCCCGAACCCTTTACCCTGGAGCCATGTGAATCCTACAACAAAGAGGACCTGGATGAATATGTAGCAGTTCTGAAGCAGATTTCCAAGGAAGCCTATGATGACCCCAACTTGGTAAAGAGTGCTCCGCATAAGGCTGCTTCCCATCGTCCTACTCATGAAGCAATTGATGAAGCCGAGTTAATTGCTGTTACCTGGAGACAATATCTTAAGAAAAAGGGTAAGAAATAGTTTAGAGCCATCTCCGCCCCCGGGCGGAGATGGGATTAAATTTAAAAAGCGGTGATTAAAGAGTGAAAAAGCTGGGAGTAATTGTTAATCCTATTGCCGGTATAGGTGGCAAAGTCGGATTAAAAGGCAGCGATGGAATTGAAATTTTGAAAAAGGCCCGGGAAATGGGGGCCAGGTCAGAAGCTCCGCGCCGTGCTCTGGAAGCATTAAAAATAATTGCCAAACTAAAAAATGAAATCCAGGTAGTGACTTATCCTGATGAGATGGGTGCGGATGAGTGCCGTGAAGCCGGTCTGGAACCGGAAATTATAGGCTCTATTGAAAGCGGTGAAACCCGTCCGGAAGATACCATGGAAGCTGCCCGAAAAATGGCTGAAAGAGGGGTAGATTTGATTTTATTTGCCGGGGGGGACGGCACGGCCCGCAATATTTATAGTGCGATAGGAAGCAGTATCCCTGTACTGGGAATTCCCGCCGGTGTAAAGATTCACTCGGCAGTATATGCCATCAACCCTCACAGTGCCGGAGAAGTAGCCAGCCTTTATCTGCAGGGCAAGGTAGTAAATATACGTGAAGCTGAGGTAATGGATATAGACGAAGAGGCCTTTCGTCAGGGTCGGGTTAGTGCCCAGCTTTATGGTTATCTTAAAGTACCGGTAGAACGAAGAGTACAAAGCGTGAAATCTGGTGCCCGTTCCGAGCAGGCTGAAGTTGAAGGCCTGGCTGCAGAAATTATTGCCAACATGGATGCAGATACTCTCTATATTATTGGTCCCGGAACTACCACCCGCGCTATTATGGAAAGATTGGAACTTTCTAACACACTTCTGGGAGTTGACGTGATTCTTGACCGTAAACTGGTAGCCAATGATGTAACTGAAAACCAGCTTTTTGATCTGATTAACCAACATGGAAAGGCTCGTATTGTAGTTACCGCCATTGGAGGACAGGGGCATGTTTTTGGTCGCGGTAACCAGCAAATAAGTCCCCGGGTAATCAGGTTGGCAGGCAAAAACAATATTATTGTGGTTGCCAGCCGTGATAAACTGGTAGCCCTGCAGCCCCATCCGTTACTGGTTGATACCGGCGATCCGGAATTGGATCGGGAACTTCGTGGTTACGTACGGGTAGTAACCGGCTGGGAGGACAGTATTATGTACCGAGTCAGTGATGATGCAGATTAAGTAATAAATGCCAACCATTTCTTGTGCTATGTCTATTAAATACTAATTTAAAGAGGAGGGATATCAATTGGCAAGAGGTTTGGAACTATTTCAACAAAGTGCAGTAGGCTTTACCCGGCAAATCAGCCCCTATGATACGCTGGTTTACTCTACCGTTAACCCGGGTCTCATGTACGCCCTGGTCTACTTAATGTGGGCCCCGTTCCTTTATCCTGGCGCACATATGCCCTGGGCTATACTCACTGTTTCGCAAATGTTTATAATTGCCGGATTGTATTGGCTGCTCTCAGTAGCTATGCCCAGGCAGGGTGGTGAATATATCTATATCAGCCGCATCCTGCACCCGGCTCTGGGATTGATGTCCAGTTTTATGATTTCCTTTACCGCCATATCTTGGACAGGAGTATGTTCCGACTGGGCTATAAAATATGCCCTGGTTGAGTTCTTTGCTTCCATGGGGATTGTCAGTGGCAATCAAATGTGGCTTCAATGGGCAGCAATTTTGAATGCACCTAATGTTCGTGCCATACTGGGTACTATCATGATATTTATAATCTGGGTGGTATTCTACAAGGGCAGCCGGGCAATGATGAAAATGTCCTGGATGGCCTTAATTGGAACCGGTATTGGCGCCCTGACCTTTATTGTAGCCGCTTTAATGGCTGACCCAGGTACCTTTGCGGCCAACTTTACCCGCTTAAGCGGTTTAAACTATAACGATGTTATACCGCTGGCAGTTCAAGCCGGGCATCCGACCAAATTTCTTTTTGGAGCTACATTAATGGCCGGCTCTACCTATATCATCCTTAACACGTTAGGCGCTACTTTCGGAGCCAATCTGGCAGGTGAAGTCCGCAGTGTTCAAAAATCCCAATTGCTGGCCATGTTTGGTTCCCTGGTTCTTTTAATGAGTGCCTGGGCAATCTTCTATGGATTAAGCTACAAAATTTTTGGTAATTTGTGGACCAATGCGCTGATGTATCTGTCAGGCACCGGTAATCCGGCTTATCCTTTTGGCGCTTATGAACCTTTTGCTACCATATTGCTGGGTATTCTTACTCAAAGTCCGGTGTTTATCTTCCTGATAGCCTTAGCCTTCTTTATGGCCACTTACGGTTCCTGTGCCGGTATGAGCTTTGGTCCTACCCGTAATATATATGCCTGGGGATTTGACCGTCTGGTCCCTGCCAAGACCGCCAAGATTGATCCCAAATCAGGTTCCCCGGTTGTTGCTTCCACCATTGCTCTAGTGGTTGCATGGGTCTTTTTGCTGCTGGATGTATATTTGCCAGCCTGGACCGCTTATATTGGATATACCATCTTTACCTGGTTCCTGGCATGGATTCTGCTCGGTATAGCCGGCATAGTATTCCCTTATCGCCGCAAACTGCTGTTTGAATCCGCTCCTCCAGTAGTAAGGGGAAGATTCCTGGGTCTGCCGGTCATATCCTGGTTAGGTATTCTGACCACCATCATCAGTGTATCCATCTGCGGCTATCTGTTAATACCCTTCTTCAAGGGAGATATGCCCTATACCATGATAGTAATGTCGATTATACTTCTGGTTCTGCCGATAGTGATTTACTATTTCTCCAAGGCTTCGTATGCAAAACAGGGTATAAATATAGACATTCAATTTTTGGAGATACCTGCTGACTAGGTCAAATTTAAAAATAAAGGGGTGACGCGTTTAAATGAAAATCTTTTACGCAAGTGATGCCCATGCAGCGGAAAGCACTTTTCGCAAGTTTACCAATGCCGGGCCATTTTATAAGGCGGATATAGTAATATATGGCGGAGACTTTGTAGGTAAAGCAGTTGTTCCTATAGTCAAAACCAAAGAAGGCTATTATGAAGCCACTTATTATGGATCAACGGTGAGAATTAAAAATGAATCAGAACTGCCGGACCAGCAAAAAACTCTTCGGGATGCAGGTTTTTACTGGGTAATCCTTACTGAAGAAGAAATAGACCGGATAACTGAAAGCGATGTAGAGCGCATTACCAAAGAACTGCAGATCAAGCAGATTGAAGAATGGGCCAAGCTTATGGATGAACGCTTCAGAAAGAACGGTATTCCCTGTGTGGTGACACCAGGTAATGATGATCCACTTTATATTGATGAATACCTGAATAAAATGAACTATGTGCAAAACGGGGATGGCAAAATAGTGGAGATAAAGGGCTATGAAATATTGTCATTAAGCTGTGGGCACCCGACAATCTTCAAATATCCCCGTGATATCAGCGAGGAAGAACTGGCCGAAAAAATAGACCACCTGGCCTCCCAGGTTAAAAACATGAACAAGTGTATTTTCAATATTCATGTTCCCCCCCGGGACACCGACCTGGATCAGGATACCCTCTATGATGAAGATTTGAATCCCATTTTGGATGGTGATTCGCTGGCTACCGGCTCGGTAGGCAGCAGGGCTGTTGCTGAGGCCATAAAAAAATATCAACCGCTGTTAAGCCTGCATGGACACGTCCATCCCAGTCGGGGGATAAGTAAAATAGGCCGAACCATGTGCGTAAATCCCGGCAGCAACTATGATGAAATTCAACTTCGCGGATGCCTGATCGAAATTAACAATAAAGGGGAAGTTGAAACACCTACTCTGACTTCCGGTTAATACCGATAACCGAGCCAGTGTAAAAATGATATGCTCCTCTTAAAGCAGACAGTTTTTTAGATTGTTGCATAGAGAGGAGCATTTTATTTAAAATTATAATTTTTCTTCCCACCAGCCAAAAGCAATTCTGGCAGTTGTCAGACCTGAACTGGTTTTTTCTAAAAATAAAGCAAAAGATCCTCCGGGTGAGAATATATACTTGCCATCTTCTTCTCCTACAATGGTGCTAAATGGCGGAACTTCTCGATTGAAGACGTTGACCCCGCCGGTCGGGAATAATGTAGTCGATTCTTCATATTTTAAATTAATTTTTGGTTGGGGAAGCGGTTGTATACTGGTGTTTGATGGACTTACTTTGGTCGCCATTTTTCCTATGGTTGGCAGATTGGCATTTAACCATATTCTGGCTGTAAATGGCTCCGCGGAAAAGTTGGTTACGGTAAAAACATTCGCAAATAACTTTACTCCCGAATCCGAAGGATTAATCAACCCACCCCAGGAATATTTACCTTCCCCTAAAGTTAATATTTCCGACTGTCCTAGAAAATACTTTCCTGCAACAGATTTCGCAAAGGGGTTGGGAAGACTGACCACCTGTGGTGTAAGAGTCTTGGATGTTGACCTGCTCTTATTGGTTTTAACCGCCATAACCTGGCTCCTCTCAAACGGTATCTAATCTATTTTATGAAGCTGTTGATATTATGTTAACGATCCGTTGCTAAAGCTGCTATGGGGTTGATAAAGACAGGCAATTTTATCTATGGCTTATCACTTTTCACATTTAAAATCACAAGGGGAATCCATTATACAATTTTTACAGGATTGCTTCGATACCGACAGGGGTTTTTCTTTCATCAAACTGCGGGCCATCTTAAGCGCAGCCTGTACCTGTTGTTTCTCGCCTTCTACTGCCATCATGACGCCACCCTCAGAACCGCCTGTTCCACCAGCACTTACGACCGTAGCCTCCAGTCCGAATAGGGTTTTTATAGCATCTATTTCCGTATAAATTTGTCCCCCCGGCAAAATGGCCAAACCGCAGCGCAATCCCAGACTGTTATCAATACGTTTAATACCCATAACCTTTGCTGCTGCCTGGCAGGAGGGAATCATCTTTTCATGACCTACCGGGATGATAACCTGGGAGCCACGGGCGGCCAAAATACCAAAGGAAGCTCCCACGGTTCCTCCGCCGGGACTGGCCATCAGCACTCCGGCATTTCCGCCGGCATCAAAGGCATTCGCTCCTTTGATAAATACATCATCACGTTCAAACCCGTTTAGAAATTCTGCCCAGTCAGCTTCTATCCGTTGACCCTTTTCCAGGCATATATGGGATAAACGGTTATCAGCCGTAACACAGGGCAGTCCCTTACTTATGACACCTGTCGCAAACAAACCTTGCTCCTCCGCATTAATTAAACCCAATTCATGAGCAATATAAGAATTGGTGGTGCCAACACAGATAATTATTTTACCCTTGGTATACGCATGCCTAAAAACGGGGTCATTGATTACTCCACGGGCAATAAGACGTTTGGCTGCCGCCGGGGATAAGACGAATGTAGCAATCATTCCTGCAACCTCCCGGTATTAGAATCAATTTTATTGGCAATAAATCCAGCTACCCATGCCGGAGTTATATATCTGCGCTTCAGACGATCATTAATAAGGAATATTTATCCTGCCAGCATCTGACTTTGTCTATACAAATTGTGCTATCTTATTGCTCTTGCTCCAAATTTTCATATTTTGAGCTTCATTAATTAGTCCATCCCTCAAATCAGGATGAGCAATATTAATAATCCGTTCAGCCCGCTCCCAGGTACTGCGGCCGGCCAGATCGCATTTACCATATTCAGTAATGATAATGTGCGCCTGAGTACGGGGAACGCTGACTATTGATCCCAGAGGAAGCATGGGCACAATCCGCGACTGTAGGTTGCCCTGCTTATCCTGGTAGCTGGAAGTACAGCAAATAATGGCTTTGCCGCCCCTGGAACTATATGCACCGGTAACAAAATCCAATTGCCCGCCAGTGCCGCTAATATGACGGGTACCCGACGATTCTGAGGAAATCTGCCCGAATAAATCTACCTCTATACAGCTGTTTATCGACACAACGTTATCATTCATAGCAATAATGTAGGGATCGTTGGTATAGGTAGTAGGATAGGCGGCCAGACTGGGATTATTGTCTATCCAATCATATAAAAATTGACTTCCGGCGGCAAAGGCGTAAACCGTCTTGCCTATATCAATCGATTTGCGCTTATTAGTCAATTTCCCGGCTTTATACAAATGATAAAAGGCATCACATAACATTTCGGAATGACAACCTAAATCTCTTAAATCGGATTCGGCCAGCAGCGTACCCACAACATTGGGCATACCGCCAATTCCCAACTGAAGACAAGCCCCGTCAACTATCTCGTTCATTACATATTCAGCAATCTTTTCATCGGTTATCGTAGGTGGGGCGGCCGGTATTTCCACTACCGGTGAGTCAGCTTCCACAATGTAATCCACCTCAGAGATATGTAACAATTCTTCACGCCCGCCGCATGCCCAGGGTAAACCCGGACAAACTTCCACTACGATCTTCTTGGCCACATCACATATGGCGCGAAGGACGGCTACACTACAGCCAAAATTAAAATAACCGTGTTTGTTCATCGGTGGAACTCTAAACATAGCTACGTCAACATCGTCATAGAGACTCTTTCTATAGAAGAGGGGATTGTTACGGTATAGGTTAGGAATATGCCAGGCATTTCCTTTATCATGCTGGGCTCTGTCAACCCCTCCAAAATGCCAATTGTTCATATGAAAAGTTTCGCCTTCCGGATCAACTTTCCAGATTTCATGCTCTTTGGCACTCATAACCAGACGTATTTTGATATCCTCAAGTTCATCCTTGCGGGCCGCCAATGCTGCATCCAACGCATAGGGATTGGAAAGAATCTGGCCCCAATCAAGCCAATCTCCACTTTTGACAACCTTTACGGCTTCTTCGGCACTAACTAATTTTGAAAGATACTCAACAGCATAAGACAAGCTGCTCACTCCTTGTATTTTAAACTAAATAGTAATCTTCGCCCGTTCCCGCATAAAAGCAATCTGGTGATCAATATCACCTTGAATTTCGGCAATACGCTGCTCAGCATCAGAGCCTTTAAGCAGACGGTTGAAACGCCCCTGCTTCATGACATATTCATTAACTGGCTCTGCTTTCTTTTTGCCGCTGATGATTTGCGAGCTGGGGTTATTAAAATCGATCTTGCCATTTTCTGCCTCCCATAACAACCAGGCACCGTTGCGTACAGCCATACGGCTCATTTGCACGGTTTCAGGCATATCGAACTGCCAACCTAAATAGCAGGGGGCCAGAATCTCGATATATTTCATACCGGGGATGTTTTTGGCTTTTACCACCTTGTCGTACAAATCCCCCGGATAAGCCACGGTGGCAGTAGCCACGTAGGGAATATTATGCTCCAGCATCAGCAGGGCCATATTTTTCTTGGGCTGGCGCTTACCGGTGGGAGTGGTAGTAGTAAAACTGCCGCGCGGTGTTGCACCGCTGCGTTGCACGCCGGTATTGCTGTAGGCTTCGTTATTATAGCAAAAGAAAATCATATTATCGTTGCGCTCGGCTGCGGCTGAAAGTGCCTGAAAACCGATGTCATAGGTACCGCCATCACCTACCCAGCTGAATACCGTAGGCAGTTCACCTTGCAGACGGCCCTTTTCCTTCATTATTTCGAGGGCATGGGTAATACCGGAGGCCGAAGAGCCTGCGGTAGCAAATGTAATATTAATGCAGGGCCAATTATAAGCCAATTTAGGGGTCATACCCATGCTGGCTACTGAGCAGGAGGGAGTCAGCAGCATGATGGCATTTGAACCCAAAGCCTTGCCTACGATGCGCAGCGCCATAGTGGCAGGGCAGCCGCCACAGGCTCCGTTACCGCTTAAAACCTGTTCCGTATCCGGTAATTTTTTAATACTGGTAGTCATATCTCATCCATTCCTTTCAGGATCTATGCCTTATTCTCCATATCACCGAGTGTAAATTTTTTAGGTTGATGGATAATAAAAACACGGGCTTTCACATACTTAAAAGTCCACCATACGGGTATCACTGATGTGAACTTCGTTCACAATTAATGTTGTGGGCACAAGTCAAACTTTTCTATTCATCCATCATGGCGCGAATCTCGGCAGCCATGAAGCGTCGGGTCAGATCGATTCCTCCAATGCCCATTACCCGATTTTTTACCGTGATGTCGTTGCGCCTGCCAAAGAGCATACTTTTAAGCTCTGAAGCCAAAATTCCTCCGGGGTGCCCGAAGTTATAGTTTCGGTCCAACACCATCACCTGAGCATTTTGTGGCAGGGCACTAATGATATCCTCAGCTGGAAATGGCAGAAATAAACGTGGCCTCAACAGCCCGGCTTTAATGCCCTGTTCACGAAGAATGTCTATCGAAAGTCTTAATTCTGCCGCCATACTATTGATAGCAATCGCTACTACTTCGGCGTCTTCCAGCCGATAGGTATCGATGGTATCACCGTCCCACATGCCGGTGATATCCTTGTATTCCTGCGCCGCCTGCTTTACAAGCGGGATCGCTGCCAGGATATCTTCAGACAACATCTGGCGGAAAGGTGCGTATTCGGCCGCATTGGTCACATTGCTGAAGGAAGAGGGATGATTCGGGTCAAGCCTCCATTCCGGTTCATACGGAGGCAAGAAACGGTCGATATCCTCCTGAGGCGGCAAAGTGAGCGGCATAAGACAATGGGAGATCGCAAAGCCGTCAAAATTGACCATCACCGGGATATTAATCTGCTCAGCCACGCGGTAAGCCTGCAAAATGGTGTTGAACACCTCCTGATTGGAAGAGCAGTGGTATTGGATCCAGCCGGTATCGCGCTGTGCCATTGAATCCTGATGATCAGCCCACAAGGTCCAGGGGGCAAAAATACCACGGTTAACATTACACATTACCACCGGTAAACGTCCTCCGGAAGCCATATGTAAAACTTCGTGCATATATAATAGGCCATTGGCCGAGGTGGCGGTGAAGACACGGGCGCCAGCAGCGGATGCGGACACAGCAGCGGCCATGGAGCTATGTTCTCCTTCCACCGGAATGAAACGGGCGTGCAGCTCATCATTTTCAACCATGGCGGCTATCGCTTCCATAATGCTGGTCTGGGGGGTGATAGGGTAGCCAGGCACTACGTCCACCCGGGCACTTTTTACGGCCAGCGCGGCGGCATGAGCACCGGTATCCATTGTAACTTGTGCTGATTTCATACTGCTACTCCTCCTTTATCATGCTGATTGCACCGGTGGGGCATTCTTTGGCACATACGCCACATCCCTTGCAGTAGCGGTAATCAATCGTACTTTCATTGCGGTCAATAACCGCTTCCGGACAATATACCCAGCAAATTTGGCATTTGGTACAATTCTCCTTGTCAACCACGGGACGGTGGGTTCGCCAGGAACCGGTGTCACCACCAGCCCCCTTCATCGGCCAGGAAATAGGCCGGTAGGCTTTCGTAACTGATTTCATTTATTTCCATTCCTTTCGCTAATCCCGATATAAAATACACTATAATCTAATTTGCGTTACGGTGTTATAAGCCTTGCTGGCGGCACCCAGATTACGCTCGCCATTATTACCCGGCCATTTATTCAGTATGGTTTGTTCCATAATATTTTGCGGAATGTCTAGTACCCGGCACACCGCGCCAAACAACGGAATATTTATAAAAGGCCCATCAGCGGAAAATAATCCGGCTTCGCGGGCAATAGCGTCTGCATCTACCTGCCAGGTAGGGTGCTTATCCAGGGCTACAGCTTGGGGAGCATTGATGATCACAGCTCCGTTCTCATTAATGCCTTCACTAAGTGCAGCTTCGGTTAGCTTTTCACTCATTACTACCACATAATCCGGCAGTTCGCATTGACTATGCGCGTGTATAGTAGCGGGGGACATACGTACTGCCGCCCGTACCGGCGCTCCGCGACGTTCCACCCCAAAGAAAGGCAATGCCTGCCCTTGATTACCGTTTTCCAGTGCAGCTTGTGCTAACAAATGAGCCAGGGTAACGGAGCCCTGCCCGCCAAACCCGTTTATTCGTAGTTCTAACATGCTGTTCCTCCATTCTTCCGTAAAAAAATAAACCCTTCGCTCAGAATTCTGAGACGAAGGGATTAACTCCGCGGTACCACTCAAGTTAACGGTTAAAGCCGTTCACTCCATCAGGATACAGGACCTTAAGACCCATATCCCCTTCCTTATAACGGCGGAAGTTCCGTCCGAGCCTACTTTCTAAAAGATTTCGGTCGGCAACTCCAGGGTGAGTTCTGTCTGCCTCTTCGACCGCCTTACACCAGGCAGCGGTTCTCTATAGCCCGAGAATCAGCTTACTATTCCCTGTCATCGTTATTTTTTGGTATATTGCATCTTATTATAATGACCTGGTATTTTTCTGTCAAGATTTTTTGCTAAGCCTTCTTGTTAATCAGCCATAGGGTCTTGGATAACGTAACCACTGTGGGGGCAATCCCTGCTCCCAAATAAATCATGTTGACCCGACCCTCGAGGGCGCAAATTCCATATTAGTCATTGAAAAATTCTTGTTATACAAAAAGGGTGTTCTTAAGGCTATATCCAACGAATAAATGATATAAATGATCGTCTCTTTCCATCAAACATTAGCTACCGGGTTGTTGGTTATCAACGATTAAGAATATCTCAATTATCTTCTAAGGGGTATTTTTTGTATTTTGTGTGAACATTCGTGCGCCAATTACATTAAGGAGAACTTATTTTGCGATTACTTAATCCCGATCATATTAAATCAGTCCTTGACCTTATCAACCAGGGACCCTACTTCCAACTGCTGTCTATGCAGGTCTATGAGTTGGGTTTTGGCTATTCCAAGGTTATGGTTGATCTGGAAAGAAAACACCTTAACCCCTTCGGAGGCATTCATGGAGGTGTTTATTCCTCGCTTATTGATACTGCCACATATTGGGCGATCTATTGTGATATTGAAGAAAATGTTGGTTATATTTCAATTGATGTTAGTGTCGATAATTTAGCGCCGATAAAAGAAGGTCGTCTTATAGTTGAAGGGAAACTGATAAAAGCAGGAAGAAGTATCTGTATAGCCGAAGCTACTATTACTGACCATAATGGCAAATATCTGGCTCATGGTAAATCCAAGCAGATGGTAACTCCTGGTCTTCAGTCAATATCACAAGCCATCTCGGCAATGGGATATCAATCCCTTCCGCCAAAATTTATTTATTGCAAATGACTTGGACTGCACACGTCGGTCATAAAATGTACGGGAGGGAATATCAATCATGAAAAAGGTTCTAGGATTAGTTATCTCCAATAGAAAACTGGGCAACAGTGAGATTTTGGTAAAAGAAATCATGAGCAATATCCCGGAGGAATGCAACCGGGAACTAATTCGCCTGACTGATCTGGAGATAAAACCATGCAGGGCCTGTTATGTGTGTCTGCAGCATGATAAGGCTTGTCCCGTCCAGGATGATTTTAATTATATAATTGAAAAGATTAGAGAGGCAGATGCTCTTATTATTGGAGTTCCAGTATATTTTCTGGGGCCGCACGGATATTACAAAATGCTGACGGATCGGCTGGTGGGGGCACAAAATCATTACCAGGATACGCAGGGAAAACCCTGTGTTATTGTAATCCCTTACGGAACCAAAGGCTGGGAGGGGTATAGCAAAGCCGCCTGCATTGTTATGCCAAAACTACTCAGAATGAAATTGGTTGACTGTTGGCAGATTCATGCTACTCTGCCAGGGGAATCCCTGTTGAACCCTGAAAATATTAACTATGCAAAGGCTCTGGGGCGGGAACTCTTCAATAAACCTGAGTATCATGGCGGAAACCAGGAATGTCCTGTCTGTGGATCTGATCTTTTCCGGTTGCTTAATGAAAATCAGGTGGAATGCCCAATATGTGGATCAATAGGCATCCTGAAAAATAATTATAGCCCCGATTTTTCAGATTCAGGGTACGATCGTTTTTCAGACCAGGAGATGAATGAACACTTTAAGAGTTGGTTGCTGGAAATGAAGGAGCGTTTTTTAGCTGAAAAAGAACACTTAAAAGAGCTCCAAAAAGGCTATCAGAATCAAAGTTGGTGGATTAAACCATGACATTAGATGATGGTAGAGGGAATCGAGTAAAGAAGGTCGTACCGCCTGGGCTGGTATCAACAGTTATTCTTGCACCATGCCTGGAAGTAATACTGTAGCCGTTCAGGCGTTCAAAATCTATAGTGGCATTTTTATATATCTCACCCTTGAGGGAGCGGATCAACGGAAAATCTTCCGGAGTGAGCTTTTCGCCCGTGTCTGTCCACCAGCACTTGTAAAAGGAATAATCGCTGGCGTCAGATGCAAAATAAACCTCCCCTCCACAAACATCATAAGCAACATCATTGACCAACAGCAATTTCCCTTGGGCATCAGTCAGAAACAAACCCACGGGCAGAGCTTCGATGATAGCCTGGGAGCGGGCTCGCTCGCGGTCTATCTCCTGCAGGAGGTTTTCTCTTTCTTGTTCACGGCGCTTGCGCTCGGTAATATCTTCGGAGGTAGCAACCGCTCCTATTACCTTGCCATTAGCATCAAACAACGGCCTTGAGTTAAAGACAATAATTTTTTTAATTCCATCCTCCCATAGCAAAAAAACCTCATGAGCTTTAATGGTTTGTCCTGATCGCATACTTCTTTGAATCGGCATTTCCTCTGGAAGCATTTCGGTATCATTCATGAACATCTTAAAGGTAGGGATGTCAGGTGAGCTATGAGATAAATTATCCCAGGCATTTATACGGAAAAACTCTGCTGCTACTGTATTATGTCTTATTTCGCGGCATGATGGGTCAATACAAATAGATATACCGATAGGAAGTTGATCACATATTATTTGAAAAAGTTGGTTATTAAATAGCTGCTTCCATTCTTCAATATCTAATACAGGAGGCTGTTGTTTAAGTTGAATTATTGCAACAAGCTCTTTCAGATTTTTTTGTTCATTCAACAATATAGTGACACCCGCCCGTCAATTACATTTGTTATTTTACCAACGAAAATACGATTGCGGTGATTAATCAATATAAAGGATTAATAAGATTGTTTGCTTGCTGAATATCTATATTAATCAGCAGTTAATTAAAACAGAAGCGTAACACAAAGAGTTCTGACATTTTTTACAAATAATATTTCTCATGAGTGAAGTTTACTGATTTTTGTTTTTACTGGTCATGATAGGTATGCATGATCTATTAGAATAATAAAGGATGGAAGACCATCCAATAATGCTTTTTTATTCAGTAGTTTATTCATACATATACCATAAATTAAATATTATAAATGTCGATTTTTGACGAGCACAAAAATAAACTGCCAGGATCACATGCCCGCAAGCTGTGTTTGTGGTATTTAGTTCCGATATTTTGTACAGTTCCCGTATCCTCCACTATTCCCGGCCACCTCTGCTATTCCTGGCATCCTCCAGCTGCCTCCGATTCTGGCATAATATTTCATGGTGAAAAATGTAGACTTGATATATTCTTTGTCACATTCTGTAGTAAAAACGGTGAGTGATAGATTTGCATCTATTGCGATTACTCCAGGGCTACCACGGCCCTATCTTTTGTAAGAATATCAAAAAGGGGTTTCAGCTTTATGTCTGAAACCCCTTGGTATTCCTTGGTTAATGGCACCCTACGGGCACAATGATGTTCACTACGTTCACTAATAAAGTGGCGGAGAGGGCGGGATTCGAACCCGCGAACGCTTTCGACACGTTACTCGATTTCCAATCGAGCGCCTTCAGCCAAGCTCAGCCACCTCTCCAGATTGTATATATAGTTATAAGTTTATATGTTCCCTGCACAGCAGGGTGGTTAACTCTTTTATTAACTCCGCAGTCATCATTTATTTTAGGTTATGGCGGAGAGAGTGAGATTCGAACTCACGAGGCGGGGTTCAGCCGCCTACTCGATTTCGAGTCGAGCGCCTTCGACCAACTCGGCCATCTCTCCTCAAATCAGCAAAAAACGAACTAAGTGTATCGGCACATTCCCGCTCTAAAACTCCGGTTGTTATCTCCACCTGATGATTCAATCCGGGAAATCGTACTAAATCAAATATTGATCCTGCTGCCCCGGCTTTCGGGTCTTTGGCCCCAAACACCAGTCTTCCCAAACGGGCGTTGACCATTGCTCCGGCGCACATAGCACACGGTTCCAGGGTACAGTACATGGTTACATCAGATAAACGCCATCTGCCCAAATAACGGGCTGCTCTTTGCATAGCCAGCATTTCTGCGTGTGCAGTAGCGTCATCCCTTAATTCCTTTTCGTTGCTGGCCCAGCTAATGATCTCACCATCGTAAACCATTACAGCTCCGATGGGGATTTCGCCTTCCAGGCAGGCTTTTTGGGCCAAGGCCAGAGCCAGTCTCATATATATCTCATCGGACATCGGGTCTCACCGCCAAATATGGTGCGCCCGAAGGGACTCGAACCCCTGGCACACGGTTTAGGAAACCGTTGCTCTGTCCTGCTGAGCTACGGGCGCTAGTCTGCTTACTACCGGTTCTCATCCTATTCAGGTTGTTAATTGCGGTTTTAAAATATGGCGCGCCCGCAGGGATTCGAACCCCGGACCTCCAGATTCGTAGTCTGTTACTCTATCCAGCTGAGCTACGGGCGCATAGTATATTAAGTTTGCTTTGCATCCACATAAATGGCGGAGAGAGAGGGATTCGAACCCTCGAGACAGGTATTAGCCGTCTACTCGCTTAGCAGGCGAGCGCCTTCAGCCAACTCGGCCATCTCTCCGTGTTTAAAACCAGTTATTTGTAATGGCGGAGGAGGTAGGATTCGAACCCACGGGGCCGTGAAGCCCAACGGTTTTCAAGACCGCCTCCTTAAACCACTCGGACACTCCTCCACTGAGAGGATACATTGCATACCCAATGCAAATGAAAGTATAGCATAGCCTGCGCTTGCTTGTCAATAAAGTACCCTAAGCTGATTTCCAAGAATAACTGCCAATATAATCCACCCCAACCAAGACTGCTAAAAAATACTCTTTTACGTGTCATGCCTGAGATCTAACTGGTTGAAGAGCCAATGTTACGCACTTCCGAAAGAGATCCTTCGTCGCTGCAGCTCCTCAGGATGACATTTATGGGACTTTTTCAGTGGTTTCGAACCGTCCCCCTGGTTACCTTATAACTTCTATGCCACCCATATAAGGTCTTAAGGCTTCGGGTATTATTACGGAGCCATCTTCCTGCTGATAGTTTTCAAGAATAGCTGCCACGGTTCTGCCTATTGCTACTCCGGAGCCGTTTAAGGTATGGACATATTGCAGTTTTCCTCCAGTTGCCGGACGATAGCGAATATTAGCCCGTCGGGCCTGAAAATCCTCACAGTTGGAACAGGAGGATATTTCCTTGTATTCATTGTAACAGGGCATCCATACTTCCAGGTCGTAGGTCTTGGCTGAGGAAAATCCCATATCACCAGTACTTAACAGTACTTTACGATAAGGCAGGTTTAGCAGTTGCAACACCTTTTCCGCATTAGCAGTAAGTTTTTCCAGTTCCTCGTAGGAGTTTTCCGGAGCAACTATTTTCACCAGTTCCACTTTGTTAAACTGGTGCTGGCGGATAACACCGCGGGTATCTCGTCCGTGTGAACCTGCTTCTGCCCTGAAACAGGGAGTATAAGCCGTAACATATATGGGCAGGTCAGTTACATCCAGTACTTCTTCCCGGTACAGGTTGGTTAATGGAACTTCTGCCGTAGGTATAAGAAACATTTCCTTGCCTTCCAGTTTAAACATGTCTTCGGCAAACTTGGGCAATTGTCCGGTTCCAATCATACAATCACCGGTAACCATGAAAGGAGGCAGTATTTCCCGATATCCATGCTGCATAGTGTGAATATCCAGATAAAAGTTTATAACTGCTCTTTCCAGTCGGGCTCCGGCACCTTTATATACCGTAAAACGCGCTCCGGATAATTTTGCGGCTCGTTCAAAATCAAGTATATCGAGATTTGGTCCGATATCCCAGTGTGCCTGGGGTTCAAAGTCAAATTGACGCGGCTCACCCCAGCGACTGATTTCCAGGTTGGCAGTTTCATCCGGCCCCACCGGTACTGACTGGTGAGGCAGGTTTGGTATGTTAAGCAGAATCTGTTCCATTCCCACTTCTACGGTTTTCAGTTCATCATCCAGCTCTTTTATCTCCTGCCCGACCTGACGGACTTTTTCCATCAGAGCAGCTGCATCCCCGCCCTGTTTTTTAATCTTGCCGACTTCCTGGGAGGAGGTATTGCGAAAGTTCTTGAGTTCTTCCACCTGTAATAACAAGCTGCGTCGCTTATCATCAAGCAAAAGGTATTTATCCAATGCACCATATATATTACGTTTTTGCAGTTGTTTTTCCACTTCGGATGGATTGGCACGAATAAATCTGGCATCCAACATAATTACCAGTCCTCCATCTTTTATTTAACCTGCCGCTTTATCCGGGCAAATTTAGAATTTCAACAGTTTGGGTCTGCCGGTAATACCATCAACTTGCTCAAGTCTTTCCAGGATTGATTCTTCAACTTTGTTATCAACATTGACCATCATTACTGCCGTTTCGCCTTTATTCTTCCGGGCCACTTTCATGGAAGCAATGTTAACCCCCTTATCACCCAGCATAGTGGCAAAAGGACCAATAACTCCAGGCTTATCAATGTTTTCTACCATAACTACATAACCTTCTAAATTAGTCTCGGTTTCAAAGCTGTCAATCTCAACCAACAGCGGTTGGCGTGCTCTGGATAAGGTCCCGGCCAGTTGCTTTTCCGAATCCTTGCCAAACAGGTTGACATTAATTAAATTCTTATAGCGTTTATTGCTTTGCGGTTGTTTGGTTTCAAAGACTTTTATCCCCCGTTCCTCAGCCAGCAGACGGGCATTAACATAGTTTACGTTTTCCAGCATTACCGGCGCCAGCAACCCTTTCAAAAAGGCTACGGTAAGCATTTCGGTTTCATTTTGCGTAATGGGGCCGCTATAAGTCAATTCTATGCGTGTAACAGGTGATTTTTCAATTTGATAATAAATGTTACCCATCTTTTCCGCCAATCCAATATAAGGGCGTAAGTATTGTAATTCATCGGTCATCAATGTGGGCAGGTTGATGACATTGGGTACTATATCTCCTTTTAACGCCAGTACTACCTGTTCAGCAATATTTTCACCAACCCGACGCTGGGCTTCGTACGTATCGGCACCTAAATGTGGGGTTACTACCACATTGTCAAATTCGAATAAGGGATTATTGATAGCCGGTTCTTTCTCAAAAACATCCAGTCCGGCACTATGAACTTTACCGGATTTTAATGCTTCCAATAATGCCTCTTCTTCAATAATACCGCCCCGTGCACAGTTAACCACGCGAACGCCTTCTTTGGCCAGCTTAAACATTTTGGCATTAATCATATGAAAAGTTTCTTCCGTCTTGGGCGTGTGTACGGAAATGAAATCGGATTCCTGGACCAGTTCTTCCAGGGTATTTTTTTTCTCCGCTTCAAAGCGTTCAAATCTCTCATCAGCTATATAAGGGTCATAGGCAATAACTTTCATATTAAAAGCTTTTAGCCTCGTAGCCACCATGGAACCTATTCTACCCAAACCTACTATTCCAACGGTTTTCCCGTATAATTCCACACCCCGGAAAGGTTTGCGGTCCCAGGTCCCCCCTTTTAGAAAATTGTTGGCCCAGGCAGTTTTTCGAGATGAGGCCAATAATAAGGCAATAGTTTGTTCAGCAGCAGATATAGTATTACTGTCCGGTGTATTGGCAACTATGACTCCGTGGCGGGTACATACATCCACATCAATATTATCTATTCCGTTACCAGCCCGTCCAACTACTTTAAGACGGGTACCCCGGCTGATCAGCTCTTCGTCTACTTTGGTTACACTGCGAACAATCAGAGCATCATACTGGTCGATTATTTCCAATAATTCTTCACGGGAGATACCATCCCGGAAGTCAACCTCCAGTTCAGATTTTAATAATGCCAGGCCTTCTTCAGCAATTCTTTCGGTAACAATAACTTTTCTTCTTGGTTCCATTATTTTATCTCCTTTCCAGATTATCAGGTAATTTTTGCAGCAGATATTCCTGCGCCTTTTTAACTCCAACTCCCATTTCCAGTTCATACCCCATCTTTAAAAGTCCCATTTCCAGAGCAGCCAATACCGCAAGTAAATCCAGGTTTCTAACATAACCCAGATGTCCGATACGGATAATAACATCATCCATTTGCTGCTGCCCGCCGGCTATAATAATGTTCATATGTTCATACAAATATTGCCTTAATTGATTTGCTCCTATGGATTCAGGTACATATACCGATGTTACTGCAGTGGAAGCTGATTCATCTGCAGCCACCAGTTTTAAACCCATGGCTTTTACGGAACTGCGAACCATATCCCGATATTGACGATGTCTTAATACTATTTTTTCAAGTCCTTCTTCCTGCATCATGTTAACGGCTTCTCTGAGACCATAGTACAGTGAAATCGGCGGTGTAAAGTGAGTCTGCCCCTTTTCCAGATATTTGAGTCCCTGGGTTACATCCCAATAAAAACGACAGTTGGTACTGTGCTGGTGAACAGTCAAAGCCCGGTCGCTAAAGGCTAAAAAGCTTAATCCCGGTGGTATCATAAACGCTTTTTGTGACCCGCTTACCACTACATCCAGATTCCATTCATCCATTTTTAACTCCAAAGCAGCCAAACTGCTGACTGCATCTACAATAAACAACGCCGGATGATTGGCTGTCAGCTCACGAATGCTTTTTATATCATTAAATACTCCGGTTGAAGTTTCATTGTGGGTAATTAAAACCGCTTTTATTTCCCCATTTTTATCCTCATCAAGGCGCGTTTTAATGGCTTGCGCATCTGCTGCCTGTCCCCAGGGGAAATTCATCTTCTCTACCCGGGCCCCAAACTTTTCTGCAATGGTAGCAAAGCGATCCCCAAATGCACCTATTGATATAGCCAGAACTTTATCTCCCGGGCTAATGAAGTTTACAACTGCTGCCTCCAGACCTCCGCTTCCAGAGGAGGGATAAATAAGTAAATTTTGATTGGTCTGATAGACTTGTTTTACCCCTTCAGTAACCTCCAGTAATAGTTCCCTGAATTCGGGTCCGCGATGATTAATCAAAGATTTACCCATAGCACGAATTATTCTTTCCGGTATGGGAGTCGGTCCTGGAAGTAACAAATATTGGTCCCCTGTCATTAATGAAACCCTCCTTGGCTATTTTTAGCCTTAAATATTAAAAACCCCCCGTCCCTGGTTAGGGACGAGAGGTTACTCCCGCGTTGCCACCCTGGTTGATAGATATAGGCTAACTATCCACTTAAAAGTTATAACGGAACCACCGGTACTGCTTATATAACAGTCTTCTCCAGGGTGGATTCATTGCCTCCCTACCTGATTCGCACCCCCATCAGGTCTCTTTATTAGGGTATTGCAATTACTATTCCCCTTCATCAACTTTCGCTATTTTTTTCAGATTAGCATATATTATATTATAGTCATAAACTCCTGGCAAGTTTATTTAATCATTTGCAGAAAATATTCAGGTATTTCCTTTTTTGTGGTTAGTTCCGGATGAAAAGCTGTAGCTAACAAATGATTTTCCCTTACCATAACAATTTTATCTTCATAGCTGGCCAGCACCTGAGCATCTCCCCAGACTTTCTGTACATAAGGTGCTCGTATAAATACTGCCCTGGTTATACCGATATCTTTCACTTCCAGAGCAGTCTCAAAACTTTCCACCTGACGGCCATAAGCATTACGTTTAACTTCTATATTCATTAAACCCAGTCTTATTTGATCAGAGTTTTCAATTTCTTTTGCCATTAGTATCATGCCGGCGCAGGTTCCCCACATCGGCATACCCTGTTCAGCCTGAAACTTGATTTCTTCCAGCAGGTTAAATTGCTCCAGGAGCTTTCCCATTGTAGTGCTTTCGCCTCCGGGAATAATCAAAGCATCTATTTCCCTTAAATCCTGAGCCCGTCGAACTTGAAGGCTTTTCGCTCCACAGCTTTTGATAGCCTGTTCATGTTCGATAAAGGCACCCTGCATTGCCAGTATTCCAACGGTAGCTTTACCAGCCACGCTCCTGCATCCTTTCCTCAGGCCTGATGGTGCTGATATCTATTCCTACCATTGGTTCACCCAGGTCACGGGAAACCTCAGCCAATACCTGGGGATCATTATAATAGGTGGTAGCTGCTACTATTGATTTGGCTCTTTTAGCCGGATCACCAGATTTAAATATTCCTGAGCCGACAAAAATTCCATCACAACCCAACTGCATCATCAATGCTGCGTCAGCAGGTGTAGCTATGCCCCCGGCAGCAAAGTTAACTACCGGCAATCTTTTCAGTTTGGCAACCTGCAGTACCAGCTCATATGGAGCTTGCAGCTCTTTAGCCGCGGTCATAAGCTCATCCTTGGGAAGGTTGCTGACCCATCTTATTTCATCATTTACCTGACGGATATGGCGTACTGCTTCCACTACATTGCCAGTGCCAGGTTCACCTTTGGTTCTTATCATCGCGGCTCCTTCACCTATACGCCGCAAAGCCTCTCCGAGATTACGGGCACCACATACAAAAGGAACGGTAAATTCGTTTTTGTTCACATGATATTTGTCATCAGCCGGAGTTAAGACTTCACTTTCATCAATATAATCTATGCCCAATGATTGCAAAATTTGTGCTTCCACAAAATGACCAATCCTGCATTTGGCCATAACTGGAATTGTGACTGCCTCCATAATCTGCATAATTATAGTCGGGTCAGCCATACGGGCTATACCGCCAGCAGCTCTGATGTCAGCCGGAACCCTTTCCAGGGCCATTACTGCACATGCCCCGGCAGCTTCAGCAATTTTAGCCTGTTCAGCAGTAGTTACATCCATAATAACTCCGCCCTTGAGCATCTGCGCCAGTCCGGTTTTAACTTTTAAGGAACCTTTTTCCGCCATTTTCCTGTAAACCCCCTTGAATATTCACTCGCTTGATTTTTGCACTGGCAGATATGTCTTTTGTTTTTCTTATTCTTGTTCTTTTTCTTTTTCTTATTCCTGTTCTTGTTCTTCTTTCTCCACATCAAACCCGGCCAGACTTACAATACGGTCATCTCCGGGCAGTTTCATCAGCAGAACTCCACGAGAATAACGTTTTTGCAAAGATATTTCCTCTACCTCGATACGAATAATTTGTCCTTCGCTGGTTAGCAGCATCAAATCCTGGTCCTCGAAAACAACTTTAAATCCTACTACGTTACCGTTTTTAGAAGTAAGTTCTATAGACTTGAGCCCCACTCCTCCCCGGTTCTGCAGCTTAAATTCAGTTAAATTAACCCGTTTTCCATATCCGTTTTCAGTAACAATCAATGCCTGGGCACCTTCACGGTATTTATCAATACCGATCACATAGGCATTATTTGGCAATCGGATAGCTCTTACCCCTGTTGCCGTTCTGCCCATGGGACGAACCTGATCTTCATCAAACATTATTGTCATGCCACAACAGGTACTGACCAGTATCTTATCATTCTTTTTAACTCTTATAACTCCTACCAGTTCATCTTCCGGCTTGAGATTTACGGCAATAAGTCCATTACGGCGAATGTTTTCAAAAGCCGACAAAGCAACTTTTTTTATCGTTCCCGAACGGGTAACCATCATCAAGTATCGCTTGTCATTAAAATCCCCAGCTGGAATCAGAGTAGTAACTCTTTCATCCGGACGCAGTTCCAGGAAGTTAATCAGAGGTAATCCCTTGGCCTGTCTAGAAGCTTCCGGCAATTGATATGCCTTAAGCGAAAAGACCCTTCCCTGATTGGTAAAACAAAGCACCATTGCCAGAACACTGGTCACGATTACACTGATAGAATAATCCTCGGTACGGATGGAGGTACCGCTGACCCCTTTCCCACCTCTTCTTTGTGCCTTATAGGTGTCAAGGGGGAGGCGTTTTACATATCCCCGGTTTGACAGGGTGATAACTACTTCATGATCTTCAATAAAGTCCTCTTCATTGTAATCAGAAGATTCCTGACTAATTTCGGTGCGTCGCTTATCAGCATATTTTTTACGAATTTCCATTAAATCCTGTTTTATGATTTGCAGAACCCTTTCCGGTTTGGCCAAAATATCCTCGTAGTCGGCAATACGAGTTAATAGTTCCTGATATTCTTCTTCCAATTTATTTCTTTCCAGACCGGTCAATTGAGCCAGACGCATATCCAGAATGGCATTAGCCTGAATTTCACTGAGATCATATCTTTCAACTAAAGCCCGGCGGGCTGTATCCCTATCCTTGCTGTTACGAATTAAAGAGATGATTTCATCCAGATGATCCAGGGCAATTTTAAGACCTTCTACAATATGTAAGCGGTCCCGAGCTATGCGCAAATCATATCTGGTTCTGCGTACCACTATTTCCTGACGATGCTCGATAAAATATTGCAGGGCCTGCTTTAAGCCTATTATCTGCGGTCGTCCATTGACCAGGGCCAGCATATTAATACCAAAACTGTCTTCCAATTGTGTATGTTTAAATAGCCGGTTAATAATTACATTTACATTAACATCCCTGCGAGTCTCTATTACTACTCTGTTTCCGTTACGATCAGACTCATCGCGTAAATCCAATACCCCGTCAATTTTTTTATCTCTAACCAGTTCAGCAATTTTTTCAACCAGTCTAGCTTTATTAACCTGATATGGCAATTCGGTTATAATGATGGCATTCCGGCCACTTTTTCGTTCTTCTATAACATAGCGGGCCCGAATCTTAATACTCCCGCGACCAGTTTCATAGGCCTGCCGTATACCTTTAGTACCCATAATGATTCCTGCTGTAGGAAAATCGGGGCCGGGAATTAATTTAATCAGATCATCCAAATCCGCTTCAGGATTATCAATTAACAACATGGCGCCGTCAATAACTTCGCCCAGGTTATGCGGAGGGATATTGGTTGCCATACCAACTGCAATCCCTGCTGACCCGTTGACCAGCAGATTAGGAATTCTGGCCGGCAACACCTGTGGTTCTTCGCGGGAATCATCATAATTTGGCCGCCAATCTACCGTATCTTTATCAATATCAACCAGCATTTCACCGGCAATGCGCGACATACGACTCTCTGTGTACCTCATAGCTGCCGCTGAATCTCCATCGACAGAACCAAAGTTTCCATGTCCGTCGATCATGGGATAGCGCATGGAAAAAGGCTGGGCCATCTTGACCATGGTTTCATATATGGCACTATCTCCATGGGGATGGTATTTACCCATTACTTCCCCGACAATATTGGCCGATTTTTTATGCGGTTTCTCATGCGTCATGCCCATATCATGCAGAGCATATAATATTCTGCGATGAACCGGCTTTAATCCATCACGAACATCTGGTATTGCCCGGGATACGATAACGCTCATGGAGTATTCCAAAAAAGACTTTTCTACTTCTTTTTTGATATCAATAGGTATGATTTTTTCAAATAAATTATTTTCTGGCAATTTCTTTCACTCCCGTTAAATGTCCAGGTTTTTTACGAATTGTGCATTAGCCTGAATAAATTCCTTACGCGGCTCGACATTGTCCCCCATAAGGTCCGAGAACACTTCATCGGCTGCAATGGCATCTTCAATAGTTACCTGTAAAATTTGCCGGTTTTCCGGGTTCATGGTAGTTTCCCATAATTGCTCGGGATCCATTTCACCTAAACCTTTATATCTTTGAATGGTCCATTTCTTCCCGGAGTCCTGAATAAATTGATTCATCTTTTCCTCATTATGAAAATAGTGAATTTCATTACCTCTTTTAAGTCCATAAAGCGGTGGTTGCGCAATATAAACATATCCCTCTTCGACTAGCTGACGCATATAGCGGTAGAAAAAGGTAAGTAATAAAACCCTGATGTGGGAGCCATCAACATCAGCATCTGTCATTATAAATAAACGATGATAACGGGCTTTTTTAATATCAAAATCCTCATCTATTCCGGTACCCATAGCTGTGATAAGCGCCCTTATCTCTTCATTGGATAAAACTCTGTCCAGACGTGCTTTTTCTACATTAAGTATTTTTCCCCGCAGGGGTAAAATCGCCTGATAAGCTCTGTCACGCCCTTGTTTTGCTGAACCGCCTGCAGAATCTCCTTCGACTATAAACAGTTCACACTCGGCCGGGTTACGATTACTGCAATCAGCCAACTTTCCAGGCAGAGTTGTAGTTTCCAGTGCGCTTTTGCGCCGGGTCAATTCTCGTGCCTTTTTAGCTGCTTCCCGGGCCCGACGGGCAGAAATAGCTTTTTCTAAAATTTTACGTGCTATGGTCGGTTTTTCGTTTAAATAATCTTCCATGTTTTCATAGACCGCACTCTCAACAATTCCTCTGATATAAGTATTACCCAGCTTGGTCTTGGTTTGTCCTTCAAACTGCGGTTCTTTAACCAATACTGATACAATAGCTGCCATTCCTTCTCGAATGTCTTCTCCGGATAAATTACCATCACTCTCTTTTAGCAGACCGTTTTTCTTGGCGTAGTCATTAATTATCCTGGTCAAACCATTTTTAAAACCAACCTCATGGGTTCCACCTTCCTGGGTACGAATATTATTGGCAAAGGAATAGATATTTTCCGAATAGCCATTATTGTATTGGATAGCAACTTTAACAATCACATCATCTTTTTTGCCTTCAAAATAAAGCGGTTCATCATTTAGGACTTCTTTGCTTTTATTTACATAAGCTACAAAAGCTTTTATCCCCTCATCATAGTGAAAATCCTTCGCCGGTTCATCAACACGGTAATCGTTAAAGGTTATACGCAAACCTTTATTTAAAAAGGCCAACTCTCTTAAACGATTGATAATAATTTCGCTGTCAAAAACAGTTTCCTCGAAAATCTCCGGATCAGGAACAAAACGAATACTGGTACCATTTTCTTTACTGCTGCCATCCTCATACAATGGGGTTAACGGTTTACCTTTTCCATAATCCTGGCGATAAATTTTTCCATCACGAAATACGGTTATTTCCATTAATTCAGAAAGTGCACTTACCACTGATAAACCTACTCCATGAAGACCGCCGGAAATTGTGTAACCGCTCCCTCCAAACTTGCCCCCGGAATGTAATGTAGTCAGAATTACCTCCAAAGCCGGTTTCCCCATTTGCGGATGAATATCAACCGGTATTCCCCGGCCATTATCATAAACGGTAATACTGTTATCCTGATTAATAGAGACCCTGATCCAATCACAAAATCCTGCTACTGCCTCATCAATGCTATTATCAACAATTTCAAATACCAGGTGGTGAAGCCCCCTGGGTCCAGTAGAGCCTATATACATACCTGGTCTTTTTCGAACTGCCTCCAGACCTTCCAACACTTGTATATCTGATGCATCATAACCATTTCCATTATTTGAGCCGTTCAATGCCTAAACCTCCTTAAGGTAGTTAAAAGCTCGCTTCTGCAGGGTTGTAGAAGAAATAGGTGATAATACCACCCCTTTATCACATACAATCAAAGCCTTTTCCTTGCCTTTTTCACTTACACTGCTAAGTTTTTTATCCATTTTTGCTATCTCAATAATTTCTGTTACTTCTGCAGCAACCGGAGGTTCCAGATTGAGAATGGCGATAATATCGCCAGCCGAAATTATAAAATTGTTACCCAGGTGAATATACATAGAATTACTCCTTTCTTAACAACTGACCCTGGTTAACCAGATAAACTGATCCTCCATTATTAAAAAGTTTATCACTGCGTACCGTGGTGAGAAAACTTTGAAATCCAGTGTTATTAAGATATTCCATCAGGCGCATTTGTCTCTTCTCATCCAATTCTGACAAAACTTCATCCAACAACATTACCGGATAAAAGCCCTGAACCTTTTTTATGGCAAATATTTCTGCTAATTTCAACGTAACCGCAATATTTCTTTGCTGTCCCTGAGACGCGTACTGCCTGGCCAGTTTGTTGTCCAAATAAAGATTAATATCATCTCGATGAGGGCCTAATAATGTCGTTTGTCGCCTTATTTCCTGCTCATATATCTGCTTCATTCTAGTTGCCATTGATTCTTTAAGAATATCCAGATTAATTTTACCACTCTCAACGGGAAAAGAAAGTGCATACCTTAATTTCAACTCTGCCCCTGCGGAGAGTTTATCATGTATTGAAACTGCTATATCTTCCAGTAAATTTACCATATTTATGCGATTAATTATTACCTGAGCTGCACTATCGATAAACAAATCATTGGTAATTGCAAACGCTTTACTATTAGCTTGAGCTTTTCGTAGAAATAAATTCCTTTTCTTTAAAATTTTAGTGTATGACTCCATATGAAAGTAATATTCATTACTTAATTGCTTTAATAAAAAATCCAGAAAATAGCGTCTTTTTGATGGGGATCCCTTTACTAAGAATAAATCGTCTGGAGTAAAAAGAACTACTCTCAGACGATCAGGATGAATCTGATTAGCTCGATTACTATTTATTAGTCTGGTTTTTCCCTGAATGGAACTATAAATAATAGTTTGATCTATTTTTCGGTCATTAAAAATGTGCCGGGAATTAAGGGCATAAGATTGTGCATCATAATTAATCATATCCTGGTCAGTATGAGTACGAAATGAATTACCTGTGGCCAGGACAAATATTGATTCTAAAATATTTGTTTTTCCTTGGGCATTTTCACCGGACAATATCGTCAAACCTTGGTCCGGTGATAATTCCAATTGTTTAATGTTTCTAAAGTTTTTAACCTGTAACCCTGAAAGTTTCAAATGGTTAATATTCTCCTTATTGACTGGTACGAAGCGGAACTAAAACACACAAACAATCATTTCGTTCCGGATTCTTAATTACACTTGGCCCCAGTGAACCAGATAAATCTATAGATATAAATTTACTTTCTGAAGCGAACAATTTGACTGCATCTAAAAAATAATTGGTATTAAAGGCAATACGAAAATCAAAATCACCGTCTACTTTGACCTGCTCAATAACATCTTCTATTTCACCCATATCATCCGAATGAGTATTGAATTGTACTTCGGTTTCACGCAAATTCAATTGTACACTGTGAATTTTTAATTTATCATCCAGCGGCATGGTCCGGGATCTTTCCAGAGCTTTAATCAGGGCTTCAGAATCGAACATTAACCGGGTATTAAAACTTGACGGTATTACCTGTTCATAATTTGGATACTGACCTTCAATCAATCGTGAAAACAATAAAAAGTCATCCTTGTAAAAAACCACATTATTTGCTGTAAAGGCAATATCAATTGTATCATCAGTATCTTCCAGGACCCGATTTAACTCATTAACGGTACGAGTAGGTATTATAAAACTATGAGGTTCTATATCAGGCTGATCAATCGTATAAGTATAAAAAGCCAGGCGGTGAGTATCAGAAGCAACAATATTTAATTTATCCGCTTTGATATCAAACAACACCCCGGTAAAAACCTGACGAAAATGTGTAACCGCAGCCGCAAAAACAGTTTTTTTCAAAGCTTCCCTTAATACTTTTTGAGGGAGAGATAAACATTTTTTTAACTCGTCTATGGGTAGATTGGGGTATTCCATCTGTTGATAAATATTAATAAAACCTGATGAACGCCCATATAAAACATTTAAACGTGAAGATTCCTGATTTAGTTCCAAAGTTATGGTGGTGTCTGGCAGTGATTTTATAAAGTCTGCAAAATAATAAGCATTTACTAATGCGCTGCCGGCCTCAAGAACATTACATTGAGCAGTTGACGCACGAATACCAATTTCCATATCAGTTGCAGTCATAGTAAGGCCTTTATCCGGACTAACTTCAATAAGAAGTCCTCTTAAAACCGGAATTGTGTCCCGAATTGCTGCTGCCCTGTAGACCAGGGTGGTTAAGGACGACAACTCACTTTTTTCTATAGTCAGTTTCAAAATAATACCCCCTCTGCTTTTTCTATCAGGAAGTCCTTTCTCTTTTATTTATTATTTATTAGACTGTAGTCGTAATCGTAGTAGGAACCAGGAATATGTGGAAAAGTCTCATAAACAACAGTAAAATGGGACAAGTTTAAGTGGAAAAAGCTGCTGATAAAAACCGGCAAAATTAGCGAAAAGAATCAAACTTGTGAGTAAACATTTCAATCACAGCAGCCAATTCCAAATCAGTTTGTATTTCCCGTTCCATCTTTTCCACCGAATGAATCACGGTGGTATGATCACGACCTCCAAACTGATCTCCTATCTGGGGAAAAGAAGCATCAGTAAGAGAACGACACAAATACATAGCTACCTGGCGGGGTAGTACGATTTGTTTATGTCTCTTTTTGGATATTAATTCGCTTGTCTCTACATTATAATAGGAACAAACTTCTTTTTGTATCATTTCTATAGTAATTTTTGTTGGTCCTGGTGGTGGTAATATATCTTTTAAAGCTTCTGCTGCCGTATCCATATTAAGAGGTTTGTTGGTTATAGTAGCAAAGGCAACCAGTCTTATTAAAGCTCCTTCCAATTCCCTGATATTTGATTCTATGTAATTGGCAATATAATCTAAAATATCATAAGGGATATTTAATCCATCGGTCTGAGCTTTCTTACGTAAGATAGCAATACGGGTTTCTAAATCAGGGGGCTGAATATCAGTAATTAAGCCCCATTCAAAACGAGAGCGAAGTCGATCTTCCAAAGTAGGAATATTACGGGGAGGCCGATCACTGGAAATGACCAGTTGTTTATTAGCTTCATATAAGGTATTAAAAGTATGGAAAAACTCTTCCTGGGTTCTTTCCTTGCCGGCCAGGAATTGGATATCATCAATTAATAGCACATCTATATTACGATATTTATTACGAAAAGCTGCTGTTTTATCATCTCGAATAGAACTTATCAGTTCATTGGTGAACTGTTCGGAAGAGACATACATAACCCGGGAAGAGTTTTCTTGGGTCAAAATATGATGTCCGATTGCGTGCATAAGATGAGTTTTCCCCAGGCCAACTCCCCCATAAATAAAAAGCGGGTTATAGGCACGGGAAGGTGATTCCCCAACCGCATAACAGGCAGCATGAGCAAAGCGATTGCTATTACCGACTACAAAAGTGTCAAATGAATATCTGGGATTTAAAGAAGGAAAACTCCCCTCTTTTTCGGTTACCGGTTCAGTCGTCAATACCAAAGACACATCTTGTACGGTCAGACTGCGCATTTGATTTTGCATAGTCTCCAGATATCGGGATTCAATCCATTCCCGGGTCAGGGTATTAGGAACCGTTATAAAAACTTTATTGTTACGCATAGTATTATACTTAACCTGAGAAAACCAGATTTCATAGCTGGTGTCCCCGATTTCGTCGCGAATAAGCTGCAGGACTTTTTTCCAGGCTTTGGAAAAATCGTATTCGTTCGGCATAAGAATCCTCCTGTTGATCTGTGGAAAAAGAAATGTTGCCAACAGACAATATGTGAATAACTTGTACAAAAGAACAGTAGATGATTACCAAAATAGCGATGAATAGGACTAAATTTTTGTTACCATTATTAATAATAACAGATAGAAAAGCTAATTAGAAGAGTCTATTAATAGAGACATTCTTGACAGGAGGGCCTATACCTTCATATAATTATATGGTATTTGAAAATATAAGTGTCTGAAATATTAAGGAGGCAATAATATAATGAAGAGGACTTATCAACCCAAAAACAAACAGAGAAAAAGAGAACATGGATTCCGTAAACGGATGTCAACCAGTGCCGGCCGGGCAATACTGGCAGCACGCCGCAAGAAAGGGAGAAAATCATTATCTGCTTAAGGTCGTGATAGCGGCCTTTTATTTTATCCCGGAGAAGGTTTTAAATGCTAGGTAGAGAATTCAGAATAAGTACTGGAAAAGAATACAATAATATATATAAAGGTGGGAAACGAATTCCAGGTAGATATATTATTCTTTTTTATCAGCCAAACAGTCTGGGGATAAACAGGTTTGGTGTTGTGACCAGCAAAAAGGTTGGAAAAGCAGTAACTCGAAATCAGGCCAAGCGTAGATTAAGAGAAATTATCAAGAAAAACGAGCTCGACAAAAAAGGCTTCGATATTATTATTGTAGCTCGATATAATATTGGTGGAGTTACTAGCGAGTTGCTGGAGAAAGACTTTAAAATTGTAACAAAGAAGGCAGGCTTATGGTAAAAATAATTCCCATCCTGTTAATTAGAGGTTACCAGAAAGTTTCCCGGTTTACACCTGCTACCTGTCGTTTCTACCCTTCCTGTTCCAATTATGCAATTGAAGCCATAGAAAAATATGGCATCACCAAAGGGGGCTGGTTAGCAGCCAGGAGAATTATGCGTTGTCATCCTTTCAATCCAGGAGGATATGACCCGGTACCATAAAAATAGGCTAATAGGAATTATGATCCGGGGGGGTTCCCTATTATGAGGAGGTGAAGCCTGCTGACCGTCAGGTGAGCAGGGTTTAGTTTGTGGCATTCATTTGTACAATGGTTTGCAGAGATTATCCAGTATTTATATGACTTTACTGGCACACTGGGTGTTCCTAATTACGGCCTGGCTATTATTTTTATGACTATAGCCATTAAGTTGATTATGTTCCCACTTACGCAAAAACAAATGAAATCAATGCGGGCCATGCAGGAACTGCAGCCAAAAATGAAATACATACAGGAAAAATACAAAGAAGACCCCCAAATCATGCAAAGCAAAATCATGGAACTGTATAAAGAGCATGGGGTTAATCCTTTTGGTGGCTGCTTGCCTTTGTTAATTCAGATGCCTATCTTTATTGCCTTCTATCAGTCGCTGTTTAATTTTAACTTTAAGGTAGTCGAGCATGCCAAATTCCTATGGATTCCTAACATTGGCGCGCCGGACCCGTTACATTTATTAGCCGTTCTGGCCGCTGCTACTACTTACCTGCAGCAGCGCATCTCAATGGTTGATACCCAGGATCCGACGCAAAAATCAATGCTATATGTAATGCCTTTGTTTATGGGATATATCGCCTGGACCATGCCGGCCGGATTACCTTTGTATTGGGTAATGTTCAACATTTTAGGTATTGCCCAGCAATTATATGTTAATCGCAGCAGTAAAATACTTCAGCCTGATAGCGGAACAGGAGTTAGTGTGGAAGCAGTAACAGAAACGAAACAGGTTGTTAAACCGACAAAGCCGGTCACCAACCCAAAACAGGAGACAGGGCAGGGCAAAGGAGGAAAGAAAAATAATGGAGGCTCAAACAATCGAAAAAAGGGGAAAAAGCGTTGATGAAGCCATCAAATCAGCCCTTGAAGACTTGGGCTGTGAAATCGAAGATGTAATTATTGAAATTATTGAAGAACCTACTAAAGGACTACTTGGCATTGTGGGCAAAAAGCCGGCGTTAGTAAGAGTAACTCCCCGGATTAAACCAGAAAATGAAGCCCGCCAGGTATTGGAGAAACTATTAAAACTCATGAAAATCGACTATCAAATTAATCAGGTGGAAATGGATAATGGCCGGGTACGAATTAACATTGTTGGCCAGGATATGGGTTTATTGATTGGTCGTAAAGGGGAAACCCTTAATTCATTGCAATTCATGGTTGGTCTGATTTTAAACCGAGGCCGGGAAGATAAGATTCGGGTAATACTGGATGTAGAAGATTATCGTCGTAAGCGGGAAGAATCCCTGGAAGCATTAGCGGTGCGACTTTCTGATAAAGTTAAAAGTACCAGGAAAAATGTAGTTATGCGCCCGATGAGTTCCCAGGAAAGAAGAATAGTTCATACGGCTCTTCAGGGAGACCCCCAGGTTACTACTTATTCAATGGGGGATGAACCAAATCGTAAAGTAGTAATTTCCTTAAAGAAGTAAAACACCAAAAAGGCCCTGTAGGGGGCCTTTTTTACTGAGCATATTTATTTGATACCGTGTATATAAATTGGTATTTTGGTAAGATAACATTATGTAAATCATAAAGGATAGTGAAAAACATGCTTTACGATGATATTGTTGCCATCGCCACACCCCCGGGAGAAGGGGGCATTGCTATAATCCGTCTGAGTGGAAATAATGTAATAGATAAAGTTCAAAAGGTCTTTAAACCATTTCGGAAGCAGATCCGGTTGGACGAGCGTCCCAGTCATACCTTGACCCTGGGGTGGATAACGGATGAACAGGGGGAATTAATTGATGAAGTCCTGGTGAGCATTATGCGCAGCCCGCACAGCTACACAACTGAAGATGTTGTGGAGATAAACTGTCATGGCGGAACTCTGCCTGCCAGACAAATACTGCGCCGCATGATGGGACTGGAAATAAGGCTGGCGGAACCAGGTGAATTTACCCGTCGAGCTTATTTAAACGGCCGATTGGATATCAGTCAGGCGGAAGCGGTTATTGAACTGATAAGAGCAAAATCAGATCAGGCCAGACGACTGGCCCTGAGACAATTAGATGGATATAATAGCCGCCAGATTAAACAATTGGAAGATCAATTAATTCATATTAATGCTTTGGTTGAAGCCAGCCTTGATTTCCCTGATGATGTAGGAGAACCGGATTACCCGGCCGTAGAAGAACAATTGACTAATATTCTTGAGCAAATAGAACAAATAATTGCGGCGGGAAAAAGAGCCGAAATATATCGCGAGGGGATTAAGGTAGTTATCTGTGGAAAACCTAATGTGGGCAAATCCAGTTTACTCAATGCTTTATTACGCAAAGAAAAAGCTATTGTAACAGATATTCCGGGTACTACCAGAGATGTAATTGAAGACTACCTCAATATAAAAGGCATACCAGTAAAACTTATGGATACAGCGGGAATCAGAACTACACATGATCTGGTTGAGCGTATCGGAGTAGATCGTTCCCGGGAAGTTATCAGTGAAGCAGACCTGGTTATATTTCTGGTCGATTTTGAATCTGGAATTACAGAAGAAGATTTGGAAATATTTCATGGTATTGAAAATCGTCACATTATTATTCTGGTAAACAAGGAAGACCTGGAAGAAAAAAATATCAGCGAAGAAGAGCTGTTGCAATACTTCCCCGGAGTAAAGGTAATTAGGGGTTCAGTAAAAGAAGATATTGGTTTGCAGGAGTTGGAAAACAGTATAGAATCCATGGTATTATCTGAAAATCTGAACGCAGACGATATGGAAATAATGCTTAACCTGCGTCAAATAGCGGTTTTGGAAAAAGCCAATCAACACCTGCAAGATGCGCGACATAATTTAACTACTATACCGTTGGACTGTTTGGCCGTTGATGTATGGGGTGCTCTGGAGTCCCTGGGAGAGATAAGCGGGAAGAACTTAAAAGAAGAAGTACTGGATCGCATATTCAGCGAATTTTGCATTGGCAAATAGAATCTATTTATATAAATCTGCTTAAATGGGAGGATGGCCTGTGAAATACGAGGCAGGAAGCTATGACATAATTGTGATTGGTGCCGGGCATGCCGGGTGTGAAGCAGCATTGGCAGGTGCCCGTATGGGTTGCAGCACCCTGTTAATAACTTTGAGCATGGAGTTTATTGCTTCAATGCCCTGTAACCCATCCATTGGCGGACCGGCTAAAGCCCAGCTGGTAAGAGAGATGGATGCTTTGGGTGGTGAGATGGGTATAAACATTGACAAGGCCAACCTGCAGATAAGGACGATAAATACGGGTAAAGGCCCGGCCGTACAAAGCTTGCGTGCTCAGGCGGATAAACATGAATATCATGTAGAAATGCTAAAGACCCTGGTTAATCAGCCTAACTTGGATATACTCATGGCGGAAGTAGAACAAATTGAAACCCGGGCGGGAAGAGTTACCGGCATCATTACAAAAACCGGGGCTCATTTCAATTGCCGGGCAGTAATAATTACTTCGGGAACCTATTTGAAGGGACGCATAATTGTTGGAGAGGTAATATACGATGGCGGACCGGGTAATCAGTTTCCGGCCATAAAACTATCCGACTGTTTGCGTGACCTGGGATTTGAGCTGGGCAGATTTAAAACTGGTACCCCGCCGCGTATTAGTCAAAAAAGTGTAGACTTTTCGAAAATGATAGAGCAACCTGGAGATGAAACTCCGCATAGATTTTCTTATATCAGTCCCCGTATTAAAAGAGAGCAGTTATCCTGTTGGCTAACCTACAGTACACCACTGACCCATAAGATTGTACAGGATAATCTGGATCGTGCTCCTATGTTTACCGGAGTTATAAAGGGAAAAGGACCCCGCTACTGTCCTTCATTTGAAGACAAAGTAGTAAGGTTTGCCCATAAGGATGCTCACCAATTGTTTGTAGAACCGGAAGGACGGGGTACAGATGAAATGTATGTGCAGGGCTTAAACACCAGCTTGCCGGAAGATGTTCAAATTCAGGTATTAAAATCTATTCCCGGACTGGAAAATGTACAAATGATTCGCACCGGCTATGCGATTGAATATGATTATATAAACCCGGCTCAGTTAAAGCCTACCCTGGAGACTAATGCGGCAGAGGGGTTGTTTACGGCCGGACAAATTAATGGAACTTCCGGATATGAGGAAGCAGCCGCCCAGGGTTTAATCGCCGGAATTAATGCGGCCCTTATGGTGCAGGAAAAAGAGCCGTTTATACTCAAACGAAGTGATGCCTATATAGGCGTATTAATTGATGACCTGGTTACCAAAGAAATTGATGAACCTTACCGTTTGCTCACCTCCCGGGCAGAGTACCGGCTGCTGTTACGTCAGGACAATGCTGATTTACGCCTGACGGAAAAAGGTCGTCAGATTGGTTTGGTTAACGATTATCGTTGGGAAATATTCCAGAACAAAATTAAACTTTTGGAAAAACAGAAACAAATGATGAAAGACCATACCTTTACTCAGGCAGACAAGAAAATAGCAGATTTTTTATCCGCTAAAAATAGTGCTGCATTAAAAGATCGGATATCTTTATGGGAATTATTACGCCGTCCGGAAATGAATATGCAATCCTTTATTGAGCAGGGATTTATAGAAGAGCAGGATGTGGATATATTGGAACAGCTGGAGATCCAGGCTAAATATGAAGGATATATCGCCAAACAGCAAGAGCAGGTTAACAAGTTTGAAAAACTGGAAAGTAAAATTATTCCCCAGGATATAAATTATAAGAATGTATTTGGACTTTCCAATGAAGCGCTACACAAATTAACTACCCGCTTACCGGTATCGGTAGGTCAGGCATCGAGAATTGCCGGAGTTAATCCTGCAGATATAAATGTTTTATTAATATATTTGGAAAAACAAAGAAGGAAATAAGAGACGCATATGGAATATAATGTAAATAGATACAGGGATTTATTAATCGATGAAAATACCCGACAAAATCTGGTGAGCCGCAAAAGCATTGATTCTGAATTGGACATGCATATTCAGGACAGTCTGGCGATAACCAACTACCTGGATATAAACAGGCAAAAGATAATTGATATTGGCAGCGGTGCAGGTTTCCCCGGATTAATACTGGCTATGCATTGTCCGGAAGCCAGTTTTACTCTGGTTGAATCTGATAAAAAGAAATCAGCTTTCCTTTCCCGGGTGGTCCAGGAAATTGGTCTGAAAAACACTATAGTTATTAACCGTCGAGTGGAAGACGTGGGTCAGGATAGTAATTTCCGGGAAGGTTTCGACATCTGTACTGCGCGAGCGGTGGCACCTCTACAGGTTTTATTGGAATATGGTATTCCTTTGCTCAAAACAGGTGGCCGGCTGGCTTTATGGAAAGGTATAAATTATTTGACAGAAATAGAAGCCGCCCGCCAAGCTTTATCCGTTTTACAAAGTGAGGTGGAAGAAGTATTTCAATATAATCTCATGGGGGAACGGGATCGGGCTATGGTATTAATTCGTAAACATCAGAATACTCCGGCCAGATATCCGCGTCGAGTTGGAATCCCTGCAAAACGTCCATTATAGGAGGTGGAATACTTGGTAATCAAAAGCCTGGAAAAACTCCTGGGGCGAAATGTAGAGGATAAAATTAGTCGTATTGCTTTGGAACAAATAAAACCAGGCCCTTACCAACCGCGTAGTCAGTTCAATGAAAGCGATTTGCAGGAATTAGCACAATCAATTAAAGCTTATGGTGTAATCCAGCCAATTATAGTCCGTCAGATTTCAGATGGTTATCAGATTATTGCCGGGGAAAGGCGTTATCGAGCCTGCTGCTTGTTACAGCTCGAGACGATTCCAGCTATTGTCCAGGATATGAATGATGAAAAGGCTGCGGCGGTATCTTTAATTGAGAACTTGCAGCGCCGGGAACTAAGTTATCTGGAAGAAGCTAATGCGTATAGTATGCTTATTAATCATTTTGGTTTAACCCAGGATGAATTAGCCAGAAAGATTGGCCGCAGTCAACCGTCCATTGCCAATAAAATGAGATTATTAAAATTGCCTGAACCAGTTCAGTCGTTGATTTCACCCGATATTATTACGGAAAGACATGCCCGGGCTCTGTTAAAGCTGAACTCAACTGAATTACAAATGACGGTACTGCGTGAAGTGTACGAAAAAGATCTTACCGTAAAGGAAACCGAGGAAATGGTTGCCAGTCTGTGTCAGCATAGTATCCCCAGGGAAAAGCACGAAAAAGAAAATGGACAAAATGTATCCATGATTATCCGTGATGCCAGAATCTTTATTAATACTATTAAAGAAACGGTAAAACGGGCCAAACAAACTGGGATAAATATAACTATCAGCGAAAATGATCAGGAAGATCAATTTGAATTGGTGATACGCATAATCAAACAACGGCAGGAAAACCTTAAAACGGCCCGAAATTAATAGCGGATAATTATGAAACTAAGAAAGTCACGGAAAAAGATGAAGCGCACCTCCAAAGATGGAATTATTTGTCCATTTGGGGTGCGCTTCAATATTTTACCCGCTCCTTTAAGTCTTTTAAATATTAAGGTTTAGGTTCCGGGCATCTTGGTGAAGACCCGGCGCGGGTCAACGTTATTACGCAGGATAGCCAATACCTCATCAGAAGGTGGTTCTACAAACTCTACCTTATCAGGTACCAGCAGTTCAAAACCGGTACAAGCCTGAGCTATTTCCACGGTCATTCCCGGATTAAGAGCTTTGATTCTCATCCGCTTGCTAACCGGATCAAAATCATAAACTCCAACCTGAGTAACTACTGCAGTTGGTCCGCCCAGTAAGCCTGCTTTGGCTCTGCTGTCTCCGCCATCCAGGTAACCGGGAGTAGTTATAAAATCTACTTTTTCCGGGAAGCGGTCCGGGGTCTGAAGACCAACCAGCACAGACTGTTCTGTTAAGGAACCGATATCATTTCCGCCACCACTGCCAGGCAGTATCGACTTCAAATTCTCATAACTGCCAATAACGGAAGTATTGACATTACCATACATATCTATCTGGGCTCCGCCCTGGAAGGCGATATCCACATAACCTATGGCACATTGGCCAAATGATAGAGCCATTTCCATAGACATGGGAGATTTACGGAAAGTAAAAGGACAACCTACTGACCAGGGCATGTCACCCTCTATCGGATCTTGTCCACCGCTCTCATAAACCATAGTGATGTTTTGGGCGTGGGTTTTCTTGGCCAGCATACCGCCTACCATGGGAAGGCCAGTACCTACATAAACAATTTCCCCATCGGTAATAAGGCGGGAGATATTATAAGCCAGCATTTCCAAGGGGTTAGCCGGTGCTACATTACTCATTAAGATACCTCCTTCCTTAATCCCATTTGGGGATAACTTCCTGGTAATCAAAGCTTACCAGAGAATCGTCGATAGTGTACTGGGCTGCCTGCATCTGTTGACGTGCAGTATCAATAAAACGGATACCACCAAGTTTTTCTATAAAGTCATATTGGTCTTTAGTTGAAAATACCCAATGATCAAAGTACGGTTGAACATTCTCTTCTTTGGGGGTAATAATACGAATAAGCCATTCCCACCATTCCCGTGACCAGTAATAATGTCCGGGACAGCATCCTGGCAAGGCACCATAAGGCAAGTCAACAACTGCATCGACATACCAGAACGGTATGACAGCGTTGCTGTTATTACGAATAGTCATTTCCGGCACAATTCTTTCAGCGGTAAGAATTACTTTACGGCAGGCAGCTGAGAGTGCTATATCATTAAGAGCCGGACCTTCAATAACAGCGTTACCGTAACGGTCGGCCTGCTGAACGTGAATTATACAAACATCGGGGAAAAGGGCCGGAATTATAGCCACTGGTGATTTATCTGTTCCAACCGGGCTATCAATTACTTCAACATAAGGGTTTTTTTTCAGCATATCCGTACCGAGGAGTTGTTTTGAAGCAATAAAGGGGGCTCCCAATTGAGCAGCTTTGAAACCAAGAGCCATGGTTCCGTGGCTCCAGATGGAAAGTATTTCTGATTGTTTGGTTCTGATTGCCCGGGCAAAATTCTTATCGTTACCGCGCATTTCAACGCCAATATAAGAAAGATGTATGCCGGCAAGCATATTAAAAGACATCATATAGGAACAATTTGACATGGGGGAGCCTATGCCAATTAGATTCTTTTTTTTCTGACGAAGCATCTCAAAATAAGCCTGAATTGGACTTCTTACATAAGAAAAACCGGTTTCGGCAAAAATGTCACCATCCTGAACAAACTGGCCGATTGCTTCTGATAAGGACATACGCTTGTCCCGTTTACGACGATCCTTTGCAAGGTGGAATTCCCGAGCACCTCTAAAATCAACCAGCCTATCCATTTGCTCTTGAGTAGCAAAGAGATATCCCATTAAATCTGACCCTCCTTCTTATTTCTAGGATAATTCTTATACTATAGCCTGCAAGATCACCCCCCGTTTTTACAACTATGATGCTAAAACGTGATTACAGCTGCTAAGACTAAAACATTAATGAACTAGTATGTTTGCAAGAGGGTACATGCGTGTGAATATTAGTAAATATTAACGCTCATACCATAATATATCCATTATAGAGAAACTGCCCAAATCAAACAATAGAAATTGATAAAATTATCTGTATTAATCGAATAATAGTATTATTCAGAGTATGCACAGAACAGTATCATTGGTAAGCAAATTACGTAACAATATTTTACAAAAATCAGAAAATTCTGCAAAAGATAAACCAAAAAACGTGTAAGTTTCAAGGAAATATTGTTTAAAAAATAGATTATAATTCTATAAAACAACAGCTTATTTGCAAAAACAGCTTTTGCAGCAGGATTTAAAACATGGATAATAGAAATAACTTAATCAAGCTAGCGAAAGGTGGAAAAATTTTATGGCAAAGCTAATAGCTATAGCCAATCAGAAGGGCGGGGTAGGCAAAACTACCACGGCTATTAATCTGGGGGCATACATAGCCATGGCTGGATACAAAGTGTTGCTGGTTGATATTGATCCGCAGGGTAATGCGACCAGCGGATTGGGAGTAAACCGAAAAAAGATTAAGTATTGCGCTTATAATTTACTGTTGGACGAAATAGAACCACAAAAAATTATTACCAGCACGCGGGTTCAAAACTTGCATTTACTCCCTTCTACTATTCAGCTGGCAGGGGCAGAAGTTGAATTGGCCTCCCGTCAAAACCGTGAAAGTGTATTGAAAAGAGGTTTGCAACCTGTAGAGGCCTTTTATGATTACATATTTATTGATTGTCCGCCTTCGCTGGGCATTTTAACTTTAAATGCGTTGGTTGCGTGCAATTCGGTTTTAATACCATTACAATGTGAATACTATGCTTTGGAAGGACTAAGTCAGCTAATGGATACTATTCAACTGGTGCGTAGAAGAATGAATGCGGCGATTAAAGTGGAAGGTATCGTCTTTACTATGTTTGATGGGCGAACCAATCTGTCCATTCAGGTAGTAGATGAGGTCAAAAAGCATTTTAGAAAAGAAGTCTATCGGACCATAATTCCGCGTAACATTCGTTTAAGTGAGGCGCCAAGTCATGGCAAACCTATTATGATATATGATCCAAGGTCAAAAGGTGCCCAGGTATATGCTGAGCTGGCTCAGGAGGTGATTGGTCGTGGCTAAACCGGAAAGAGGGCTAGGAAGAGGCCTTGATGCACTCTTTGCCAGTACCACTAATTATGATCAGGAAATGGTAAGTGAGGTGTCGATTAGCGACATTGTTCCACGAAAAGAACAGCCTCGCAAAAATTTCGACCCGGAGTCATTAAGAGAACTTTCAGATTCTATTCGTGAACACGGCGTACTGCAACCCTTGCTGGTACGTACGAAAAACAAGAAATACGAGATTATTGCCGGTGAACGACGCTGGCGTGCAGCTCAGCAAGCCGGATTAAAGACTTTGCCAGTATTAATTAAAGACATCGATGATGAAGAAGCAGCTGAATTTTCGTTAATAGAGAATATTCAAAGAGATGATCTGACTGTACTGGAGGAAGCCCAGGCTTATCGAAATATGATTGATAATTTTAGTTATACGCAGGAAAAATTAGCCTCCCGGGTTGGTAAAAGTCGTGCCCATATAGCCAATACCATCAGGATATTAAAACTGCCTGCTGAAATACTGGATTATATAGAACAGGGAAAAATAAGTGCAGGCCATGCCAGGGCAATATTAGGATTATCGACTGAACAGGAACAAATAAGAGCCGGCCGGGATATAATTGCCGGAAATATGACCGTACGGGAAATCGAAAAAACTGTTAAAAACAAAAAATCTAAAACGACCAAAAAGAAAGCGGTTAAAACAGTTGAGATATCTGAAATAGAAAACTTATTGGAAAAACATCTGGCAACACGTATTAAAATTATCACTAGCGGCAATGGCGGTAAAATAGAGATTAGTTATTATAATGGAGATGATTTGGAGCGACTGGTTGAACTTTTGGGTATCGACTTGTAATCCAGTCTCCAAAAAAATGTTTCACGTGAAACATTTTCCTCGTTACAATCTAACATATAAATTGAATTAATAATAAAGAAAACCGGGCAATCATAATAAGTGGATTATATTTTTATCGCAGAGAGGATAGTAATGAATTTCCATAAAAAAAAGAAAACCAGGCGAAAGATTAACGGATATACGGTACTGATAATACCTCAGGGAACCAAAGAACCCAAACGAATGACTTTTTCCCAATCAAAGGCCAAATTTTTATTTGGCGGGGTTATAACGTTTGTCCTGATTTCAGTCTTAATTGCAGGACTTTATGCCAGTGGCCTCAATGATATACGAAGGGTACAGGTTATTAAACAGGATAATCATTCCCAGGCCGAAACCATAAGACAATTAAATGAAGAGATAGAATCCTTGGAAGCACAACAAAAAGAACTGGCGAATAAACAGACAGAGATAAAGAGATTAATGGGTATAAGTACAGAGTCCAGGCGATCCACTCAACCCTCGCGGGGAGGCAAAGGCGGCGAGGCGGTATATTCAATTCATGAAAGAAATGATGCACTGGAACGGGGCCAAACTATTAAGAACTCATTAGATTCTGCCGATAAAGAGTTGGACGGGCTAATCGCCAAAGTGGAAAATGATCAAACCTATTTCCGGCGATTACCAAATCAATGGCCCTGTGAAGGAGAGTTAAGCTCGACCTTCGGATGGCGGGATTCTCCATTTGGAGGGAGAAGTGAAAGCTTTCATGATGGGATAGATATAGCGAACCATTCAGGGACTGAAGTAGTTGCTGCCGGGGATGGACGAGTAATTATGGCCGGATGGAAACCGGTTTATGGCAGAACTATTATTATAGATCATGGTGAGGGAATTACAACTAAATATGCACATAACTCCAGCTTATTGGTTGAAGAAGGTGAACGGGTAAAAAAAGGACAGTCAATTGCCAGAATGGGCAGTTCGGGGCGTAGTACCGGTCCGCACCTTCATTTTACCATTTTAAAAAACGATAATCCGGTTGACCCTTTAATATATTTACCGGACAGATAGTATCAGTAAAGGAGATATTCGATTGAGAAAGAGAGCCAGGGAATATGCAAATATTGAGAGTGTTATCTCCGAAGGCGTGGAAATTAAAGGCGATATTACCTCGCAAAGCTCGGTAAGATTGGATGGCAAAGTAGATGGCAAAATTCAAATCAAAGGCGATCTGATTGTTGGAGAGAAGGGGTATATAAAAGGCGAAGTAAAAGCAACTAACCTGATGCTGGCCGGGAAAATTGAGGGAAATGCTGCTGCACTTGGACGCTTCGAAATAACCGCGGTCGGAAAAATGTTCGGAGATGTAACCTGTAATCTGCTAACCATTGAAGAGGGAGGCCAATTAGATGGCACCACAAAAATGTTAAGGGACAAAGATAAGCCGGAATTGGATAGGGCAAAGATATCCAAGAAAAACTAGTCGGGGGGCGGGGGGTTTGTTCAGAAATCGGCGTGAAGCAGGCTATCTGCTGGCACATAAGCTAAAAGAAGAACAGGTAAAATTTGATTTGGTGCTGGCTATTCCACGAGGCGGCGTTATTACTGCGGAAGTCATTGCCCAACATTTTGACTGCCCGCTTGATATTATAATGGCTAAAAAAATCGGCTCACCCAGTTTGCCTGAATATGCGCTTGGTGCGGTATCACTGGATGGAGAAGTTTTAGTCCATCACCACATGGCAAATCGGTTGGCAGATATGGATCACGATATTATGAGGCAATTAACCAACGATACGATTAAAGAATTACGGCGTCGTTATGCCCTGCTGAGGGGTAATCGTTCTGCAATAGAATTAAAAAATCGCCAGGTCTTGCTGGTTGATGATGGTATTGCTACCGGGTTTACGATAAAAGCGGCGCTGGACTACTTGAAGCGTAATGGAGTTGCCAGCATTGTTATTGCTACTCCGGTATGCAGTAAAAATGCCTGCCAATTTCTAGAGCAAGAAGTAAACCAGATTGTAACCCTGTTAGTTCCTGAGCAATTTTATGCCGTCAGTCAGTTTTATAAAGATTATAGTGCGGTTGAAGATCGTGAAATAATCGAGATGTTTAGTCGTAATCAAACAACCTAATTAATATTGACTCTGGTCTGCATACCAACCTGACGTTCAAATCGAATTAATGCCAAATACAGACTACGGGCAATAATGTCTGCCATACTATACACTACATGTAATCGCGTGTTTTGTAATACCTGCTGCTCTAAAAATCCGCCTACATTAACCACCCCGGAGATATAAAAATCACCTACTTCAGGCAAATCCTTATTCAGAGCACTGCCGGGCTTTAATTTTCCCGGCTTAACATTAATGTAACCCACTCGACCGACATTCCCCAGACAAGCATCTATCGCGACAATTAACGCATCATTATGTCGTGCATTTATATCTTTTAATATATCCAGGAGATTAACCGCATGAGTAGGCTTTTCCAAACACCCATAAACTAATGCACCACTATGCAGTCCCTTTAAACGAGTTCCTGTCAAAGGTCCCAGGCAATCACCGGTTGCCCGATCCGTACCTATAGGTACAAAAACCAGTGGTCGACTATAATCCGTATTCAATTCAAGTATCAAACGATATACATGTGCAGAAATAAATGAAATGCAGCTGGCATTTTCATAATGAATGGAATTATCAGTAGTATTTTTGTAAACGGGAATTTGCACTATAACTCCTCCTACCAGGTATTTCTATAATTCTTAACAAATGGCATATAAATTATGCGGTATTTCCGAGAATGCAAGAATATTTATCTATATAACGGTATGAGGAGACGATCAGATGTTACATAGTCGGGCAAGACTCATGTTGGTAAGCGGATATCTGGGTGCAGTAATTGGGGCCGGTTTTGCTTCCGGGCAGGAAATAGTCCAATTCTTTGTTGTATATGGGGGTTCAGGTATAAAAGGTTGTATATTGGCCGGGACTTTATTTGCTCTATTGGGAGGGATACTATTATCAGGTGCCCACCGTTATAAAAAATCAAACTATCAAAACTTGCTGCAAATTTGGTTGGGAGAAAGAATAGGCTCCATTTTTGATATATTGCTGGCTCTATTTCTATTTCTGGGAATAAGTACGATGTTATCCGCCAGCGGAGCAGTATTTTATGAACATTTATACTTGCCAAAAGTGATGGGAGTGCTTTTAGGGTATTGCTTAGTAATATTGCTGTTGTTCATTGGTAAAAATGGATTAATTATATCGTATAATGTGCTGGTACCAATAAAAATTGCCTTATTGCTGATTATCTCAGGATATATCTGCTGGGGGATTCCTCAAGAGGAAATGGTAAGTTATGTAGCTTTTGAAGTTCCTGGCGGCCAGGGCAGATGGGTGTTGTCCGCGATACTATATGTAGCATATAATTTTTCACTGGCTATGGTAGTATTAACGGAATACCAAACAGTTACCAGTCGTCGTGACGGTATAATGGGAGCCATATTGGGCGGATTTATTCTGGGTGTTCTGGTATTATTGAACTACTTGGCTCTCACTCGCTTTATGCCTACGGTTATTCATTATCAAGTTCCCATGTTGTATATATCGGGACAAATTTCACCGTTAACAAAAAGTGTATATACGCTGGTTTTATGGATAGGAATAATAACTACTGCTATTGCCAACGCCTATGGCTTTACCCAGAGGGTAGCCCATTTATTGAAGATACGATTTCAGGTATGTCTGATTGTTTGTATGACTTTAGCTTTGCCACTTGCCATGCTGAGTTTTTCACAATTAGTGGGAACCATATACCCATTGTTTGGTTTGTTGGGAATACTGTTATTGCTGTCTTTGCTATTAAAAGAGGGAAAAGACATTGTTCGGGAGATATATTATAATATAGAGCAGTTATACCGTACCCGAAGGAGGTAAGCAGATGAGTAGTTTAAGAAACATCCCTTCTATAGACGAATTACTTTTACAGGATGAAATTCGTAGTCTGGATGAGGATTTTAACCATGAGTTTATTACCAATATGCTGCGTCGTGCAGTAGGAATAGTGCGGGAGGAATTACGCAGCTCAGAAGCTGTACTGGAAAAAGAAGCCATTAATCATCAGATAATGGCCGTTTTTAATAGAGAAATTCACAAATCTGCTCGGGGAACCCTGCAAACGGTAATTAATGCAACCGGGGTAGTATTGCATACTAACCTGGGTCGGGCAGTACTGTCTAACCGTGCGATTGAATATATGGTTGAAATGGCAGGTCATTACAATAATCTGGAAATGGACTTGCTAACGGGCGAACGGGGTTCCCGATACATGCATGTAGAACAACTGTTAAAGGAAATAACCGGTGCGGAAGCTGCTCTGGTTGTAAATAATAATGCTGCTGCCGTAATGCTGGGCCTAAATACCTTGGCGGCTGGTAAAGAGGTAATTGTTTCGCGGGGACAACTGGTTGAAATCGGAGGGGCCTTCAGGATTCCTGAAGTAATGAAACTTAGCAATGCCATTTTAAATGAAGTAGGTACAACCAATAAGACCTATAGCAGCGATTATGAACAGGCTATTAATGAAAACACCGGTCTGCTGTTTGCCGCCCATACTTCCAATTATAAAATAGAAGGATTTACTTCAGAGGTTACATTACAAGAGTTAGTCGAATTGGGCCAAAAATACTCCTTACCGGTTATGCAGGATTTAGGCAGTGGAATTCTATATCCCATGGCACAATGGGGACTAAAAGAAGAGCCCACCGTACAGGAGTGTGTAAAAAGCGGAGCTGACGTTATAACCTTTAGCGGTGACAAATTGCTGGGGGGGCCGCAAGCGGGAATAATTATAGGGAAAAAACCGCTAATAGAAACTATGAAAAAAAATCAGCTGACCAGAGCATTACGCGTGGACAAACTTACTATTGCTGCGCTGGAAGGTACTCTGTTGGAATACCTGAGCGGCAATCCAGTTATCAAGATTCCAGTGTTAAGGATGTTATGCCAGCCACCACAAGAATTATTGGATCAGTCAAGGCAGTTATATCAGAAATTCCATGATCAATTGGACAACCACGCTAATGTTGAAACTATTGAAATTCTCGAAGTGGAAGATATGGTAGGCGGAGGAGCATACCCCACTTATCGAATACCTGGCTGGGGAGTAGCCATTAAATTTCAGGGAATAACTCTGGATCAGATAGCAGGACAATTGAGGCTAAAACAACCGGCACTGTTAACACGCAGGCAGGATGATAAAATGCTAATCAGCGTCAGAACCCTTCAGGCCGGCGAAGATGAACAAATTATCCGTTTAATTCAGTCGGTGCTTCAGAACTAGGAAAGGGGCAGAAGGTTGAAAAGACTTATTATTGGTACGGCAGGGCATATTGATCATGGTAAAACTACCCTGGTAAAAGCACTCACCGGTTTAGAAACTGACCGGTTAAAAGAGGAGAAACAACGCGGCATTTCTATTGAACTGGGATTTGCTCCATTTGTTCTTCCGAGTGGACAAAAAGCTGCTATTGTTGACATGCCTGGTCATGAACGCTTCATTCGCCATATGCTGGCTGGGGCCTTCGGTATAGATATAGTTATTTTAACCATTGCAGCTGATGAAGGTATAATGCCACAGACACGTGAACATATGGATATTATAGAACTGCTGGGAGTCAAAAAAGGAGTAGTAGCTCTAACTAAAAAAGATCTGGTCGATGAAGAATGGCTCATGCTGGTGGAAGATGAAGTGCAGCAATACTTAAAAGGCAGTATTTTAAACGATGCTCCCATTATTCCACTGTCAGCAGCAACGGGGGAAGGGCTTCCTCAGCTACTGGAAGCGCTGGAGAAATTAGCCCAAGAGGTACAGGAAAAACCTGCCTTTGGACATGCACGCCTACCGATTGATCGGGTATTTACCATCTCTGGCTTTGGTACGGTAGTAACCGGAACCCTGTGGTCCGGACAAATAAATGTTGGTGAAACCTTGGAGTTAATGCCGGCGCAAAAGCCGGTTAAAGTCCGTACTCTGCAGGTTCATGGCGATAAAGTAAATACTGCCTATGCAGGCCAACGCGTAGCCGTTAATTTACAGGGTATTGATGTTGCGGAAATAAATAGAGGGGATTTATTATCCACCAGCGGGTTTTTGCTGCCCTCTTATCGGGTTGATTGTCGTTTGCGGTTGTTAAAATCATCAAACCGACAATTAAAAAACTGGAGTCGTATCCGTTTTCATCTTGGAACTGAAGAAGCTATGGGTCGGGTGGCCTTGCTGGATAGGGATGAACTGCTCCCCGGAGAAGAAACCTACGCGCAGATAGTCCTGGAAAAGCCCATAGTATGTTATAAAGGGGATCCTTTTGTAATTCGCTATTACTCTCCGGTAACAACTATTGGCGGCGGAACCATAATTGATGCTAATGCACCCAAGCAAAAACGTTTTCGTGAAGATATACTGGAACAGCTGGCCACTAAAGAAGAAGGTAGTTTATACGATATAATATTGCAGGAAATTGAAGCACATCCTCAGCAGGTTGTAAATTTGACCGGATTAGTCAAAGCAACCGGAGCAACCGAGGAACAGGTTCGCAACGAACTGGACCAACTGCTGATAGATGAAAAAATACAGAAATTGCAAACTGGTGAGTATATTAGTGCTTACGGATTAAATGCTGTTTATATGAAATTGGAGGATGTGCTAAAAACATATCATCAGCGCTATCCACTGCGAAGTGGATACTCAAAAGAAGATTTGCGCAGCCGGTTATTTCCTCATATGAATGGAAAAGTTTTTAATGCCGTACTAAATGTGCTGGAAAACAAAGGGCAGTTAGTAAATCGCAACAACCTGGTAGCACTGGCTAACCATGAAACCTCACCCGGAACAAAGGAACAGCAAATTATTGCCCAAATTATGGAAGACATGACCGGGAACTTATATACTCCTCCCAGCGTAGAAGAAATACGAGAGCGTATAGGGGTAGATGAAACCCTGTTTGCAGAAATACTATCCTATCTAATATCTACAGGGCAAATAGTAAAGTTAAGCGGAGACATTTATTTTTCTGCCCAGGCAATTGAAGCCGGAAAATCTATGCTGACAGAATATTTCAGCCACGAAAAAGAATTGAGTTTGGCTACGGCCAGAGATTTGTTTAACACATCTCGTAAATATGCTGTACCTTTGATAGAATATTACGATAAGGTACGTTTTACTCGTCGGGTTGGAGATGTAAGAATCAAAACTGATTAGCAGGGAAAAACCCTTTGTGGGAAGAAAAGAAGGACAAGAATATATTGTGACAAATTAATTCTGCCCATGACAAAAACTGACAAGCAAAATATTTAATGTCGGGGGTGCTCAAATGGCAGAAAAATAGTACAATATTCCGAGAACAAAGTAATTTTAACCCGAAAAAAATAATTGGAAGTATAATTGTACTATTAGGGTAATCGCAATTAATATTTCGTAACCGGCTTACGGTTGTGAAGGACAGAAGAATATTAAAAAGGAGGAAGATGGATGAGGATGAGTAGAAAGGTAGCGATGCTGGTACTTATGCTGTTTATGTTCAGCATTGTAGCCGGTTGCGGTGGAGGGGCACAGGATACCGGTGACAAAGCCGGGGATAAGGCTGAGATGATTAATGTGGGTGTCAATGTTGAGTTATCCGGTGGTGTGGCCAGCTATGGAAGCAACGCCAGAGATGGAGCTATATTGGCAATTGAAGAAATCAATGCGGCCGGTGGCGTACTGGGCATGAAAATTAATCCTATTGAAAGAGACTGTAAGTCTATTGCTGATGAAGCCATGAGTGTTAGTGCAGCTTTGGTTGGCGAAAATATTGTTGCACAAATCGGACCGCTTACCAGCGGAGATGTGGCCGGCAGTACTCCAGTTATGATGGAAAACAAGATTCCTCTGATTGCTCCTGCTGCAACAGCATCTAATGTAACCGTTGATGATAAAACCGGTGAAACCAGAGACTATATTTTCCGGGTTTGCTTTATCGATCCGTTTCAGGGAACTTTGATGGCTCAATTTGCTGCTGATAACCTGAAGGCGAAAAAAGCAGTTATTTATGGTGATAACTCCAGTGATTATGCCAAAGGACTGGCACAATACTTTGAAAAAACCTTTAAGGAAAAAGGCGGCACTATAGTGGCCAAGGAAGGTTTTGTAAAAGACGATCGTGACTTTAGAGCTGCTCTGACTAAAATTAAGGGCTTAAACCCCGACTTTATTTATGTACCCGGTTATTACCAGGAAGTTGCTCCGCTGATTAAGCAGGCTCGTGAACTGGGAATTACTGCCCCCATGGGTGGCGGTGATGGTTGGGATTCTCCGGATATGGTAAGTGTTGCCGGCAATGAAGCTTTAAACAACACGTATTTTACCAATCACTATTCTTCACAGGACAAGGATCCTAAAATAGTAAAATTTGTTGAAGCTTATAAAGCCAAATATAAGAAAGATCCGGATGCATTTGCGGCATTAGGTTATGATTCTGTTCAAATTATGGTACAGGGACTGAAAGATGCTGGTGAAGCAGATCCGGTCAAACTGGCTGCTGCATTGGCTAAAATAAAGGACTTTGAAGGTATTACCGGTAAAATGAGTATTGATGAACAACATAATCCGGTTAAAGCCGGGGTTATAATCGAGTTTAAAGATGGCAAACAAGTTATGAATACTCGTATTCAACCATAGTAAGAATTTCACTGGAAAGGGAGGGAACCCCCTCTCTTTCCTCTTTAAACATTAGGGGGATGTGGCAACATTGCTGGAATTAACACAACAAATCGTCAATGGACTATCCCTGGGTGCAATTTATGCATTAATTGCTCTTGGTTACACTATGGTCTATGGCATTATAAAACTTATAAACTTTGCTCACGGCGACATCATGATGGTGGGTGCCTTTGTAGGCTATTTTTCGCTGACCCTGTTTGGAACCAACATTATAATAGCTATGTTGGCAGCTATGTTAACCTGCGCAGTTTTCGGCGTTCTAATTGAGAAAATAGCTTACCGGCCCTTGCGCAACTCGACACGTATCGCCGCGCTTATTACAGCCATCGGAGTATCTTTATTTTTGGAATATGTAACTATCTTTTTAATTGGACCTTCACAGAAAGTCTTTCCTGACTCAGCCTTTCCAGTAAAGGCTTATGATATTGCCGGACTCTCTATATTAAATAAAGACCTCTTTGTTTTTATTTCCGCAGTTGTTCTTATGTTAATTTTACAATATATCATTAAATGGACCAAAACTGGAAAAGCCATGCGGGCTGTATCGCTGGATCAGGAAGCGGCAGTTCTCATGGGCATTAGTGTTGACAAAACCATTTCCATTACCTTTGCAATCGGCTCGGCATTGGCGGCGGCTGCAGGCGTAATGGTAGGTGTTTATTATAATACGGTAAACCCGCTGATGGGAATTATCCCGGGACTAAAAGCGTTTGTGGCAGCCGTTCTTGGCGGAATCGGTATAATCCCCGGTGCAATGGTAGGCGGATTTGTGATGGGGCTGCTGGAAACCATGGTCAGTGGTTACGGTAACAGTCTTTATCGTGATGCAGTTGCTTTTGGTGTACTAATCCTGATTCTTTTGATTAAGCCCAGCGGTATTTTTGGCAAAGATACCGGCGAAAAAGTGTAGGTGAAAAATATGCAGAAAAACAATAAATGGATAAAATTTGCTACAGAAGTAATCATACTGACAGTATTGTTTTCGCTGGTACAATATTTGATCACTGCGGGCTTACTGAATCAGTATTATCAAATCAACCTTACCTCTATGTGTATAAATATAATTCTGGCAGTAAGCCTGAGCTTGATTAACGGTTTTACCGGGCAGTTGTCATTGGGACATGCCGGTTTTATGGCAGTGGGTGCTTATATGTCAGTAATAGTGACAAATATGTGGGATTACCCTTTTATAGCAGGTTTACTGGCAGCCTGTGCAGCCGCCGGATTAGCCGGATTTATTATTGGTGTACCTACATTAAGACTCAAAGGCGATTATCTGGCTATTGCCACGCTGGCTTTTGGCGAAATTATACGTGTAACCCTGCAAAATATTGACTATGTAAACGGGCCGGCCGGAATATTGGGGATTACTAAACTGACAACCTGGCCGTGGTTATTTGGAGCAACCGTATTGACCATTCTGGTAGTAGTTAATCTCATTAATTCCAGTTATGGTAGGGCCATAATATCAATCCGCGAAGATGAAATAGCTTCAGAACTGATGGGGATTAATACTACCAAATATAAAGTGCTGGCCTTTGTTATTGGGGCGATGTTTGCCGGACTGGCCGGTGCCATGTACGCTCATTACTTTTATATTATTAAACCGGAAACCTTTAACTTCCTGAAGTCGTTTGACATACTGGTAATGGTAGTTTTAGGGGGACTGGGGAGCACAACCGGGGCCATAATTGCCGCCATATTTATAACTGCTTTAACGGCGGCACTGCAAGCATTCCCGGCAATAAGAATGATTTTATATGCCCTGATATTAATCGTCGTTATGATCTATCGTCCTCAGGGATTAATGGGGAACAAGGAACTGAGCCTTAAGACTTTTGGCAGGATTTGGAGTGGACGAAAATGAGCCTGATGAAGATAAGCAATTTATATAAATCATTCGGTGGTCTAAGTGCTGTACTGGACTTTAATTTTCACATGGAACAAGATGAACTGGTGGGATTAATAGGTCCCAATGGTGCAGGCAAGACAACCGTTTTTAATCTGATTACCGGAGTATATAAACCAGATCAGGGCAGCATTATATTTAAAGGTCGCGATCTGGTAGGTTTGGCCCCCTATACCATATGTGCACAGGGAGTAGCCAGAACCTTTCAAAACATCCGCCTGTTTAATGATCTTACTGTTCTGGATAATGTTAAAATAGCAGTTCATAAAGATGTGCCCTATGGTCTTATGAGCGCAATTTTAAGAACACCCCATTTTTTCAAAGGAGAAGACCAGATAGAGCAGCAAGCCATGAAGTACCTGGAAATCTTCAAGTTAGATAAGAAAAAGGATGAACTGGCTAAAAACCTGCCATACGGTGAGCAACGGCGTTTGGAAATTGTCCGGGCACTGGCTACCAGTCCACAGCTGTTAATACTGGATGAACCGGCAGCGGGGATGAATCCGCAGGAGACTCAGGAATTAATGGAGTTAATTCGTCTTATCAGGGATAAATTTAATTTAACTATTTTGCTTATAGAGCATGATATGTCGTTGGTTATGGGGGTTTGTGAACGGCTGTATGTATTGGACTATGGCCAGATAATAGCAGAAGGGACCCCGCAAGAAATTCGCAGCAATAAAAGAGTAATTGAAGCCTATCTGGGAGAGGAGGTTGAATAAACATGCTCGAAGTAAAAGATATAGATGTATACTATGGAGCCATACATGCCTTAAAGAAATTATCCATTAAAGTTGAACAAGGCTCTATTGTAACCTTGATTGGAGCCAACGGTGCAGGTAAAACTACCACCTTAAAAACTATCTCCGGATTATTACGACCCAGATCCGGAGCTATATACTTTAAAGGAAACGAAATTACAAAAGTTCCACCCGAAAAAATTGTGGGACTGGGTATTTCTCAAGTACCGGAAGGAAGACGGGTTTTTGCTTCCATGAGCGTACTGGAAAACCTGGAAATGGGTGCTTATCTACGCAAGAAAAAATCTGAAATAAATAGTGATATGGAAAATGTATTTACACGCTTCCCGCGACTAAAGGAAAGAAGCCGGCAAATGGCAGGAACTTTGAGCGGAGGAGAGCAACAGATGCTGGCCATCGGACGAGCCCTGATGGCAAGGCCGGAGCTGTTGCTTATGGACGAACCTTCGATGGGCTTGGCCCCGTTGCTGGTTAAAGAAATATTTGAAATAATAAAAGATATAAATAGCCGCGGAACCACTATTTTACTGGTTGAACAAAATGCCAATATGGCATTATCAATCGCTGACTATGCATATGTAATAGAAACCGGAGAAATAGTTCTGCAGGGCAATGCCAAAGAACTGATGCACAGTGAAGACGTGAAAAACGCTTATCTGGGAGGATAAAAAAGGTCATACTGACAAAGGGGGTTTTTTTAACATGAAGGTAAAGGATCGTATGAGCACTAATGTTATGACCGTACAGATGGACAGCAGTCTGACGGAAGCCTTTCGTATTATGAAAGAAAACAAAATTCGTCGGTTGCCGGTAATGGATAAAGACAAATTGGTGGGAATAGTAACTATTTCTGATTTAAACCGAGCAGCCCCATCTTCCGCAACCTCTCTTAGTATTCATGAATTAAACTACCTCCTGGCAAAAACCAAAATCAAGGACATATTGACTAAAAAACAGGAACTGCTGACGATTTCATCCGACAGCTACATCGAAACTGCGGCTCGTATTATGAGACATAAAGTTATCAGTGGTTTGCCAGTGGTTGATGATGGGAAACTGGTGGGGATAGTAACTGAAACTGATATATTTGATGCTTTTATAGACATATTGGGAGTAAAGAAACCACATAGCCGTATAGATGTTTATATAATGGACCGCCCGGGAACCCTGGTTGATCTAATTGGCATTATTTCCAGCAAAGGAATTAGTCTGCTAAATACCGTAGTTTACTATGATGAAAAGAAAGATAAATATAAAGCGATTCTAAGAGTGGAAACTCTTGATTGCGAGGCCATAGTTGAAGATATTAAAAAACACGGTTATGAAATTGACTCGGTAATAGTCTCTCCCAGTATTGAGAAATAAGAGTAATGTTTTCCTCCAGGCCGGGACAGATTGACAATGAGACTTTGGGGATATATACTCATATACGCAAGATAAGGAGGCGGATCGGTCCTGGTGGGCCGCCTGGACTTCAAATCCAGTCGTGCGGTAGTGATCCTGCCGCTGGTGTGTTCGATTCGCACACGCCTCCGCCATAAATATACGGGTTTTTGAGGCCTTTTATCATATTGCATAAAGTGCAGATAAATACCACTAAAAGATTAAAAGTGAAACTAAATTTGCGGGAAATTTGCGGGATCATTTAAGTAAGTTATCGAATTTCTGTACCAACACATCATCTCCCTGTGGCAAGCAATGTGCATAAACATTTAAGGTTATGGCTGGGGTGGCATGTCCCAGCCTTTTCGATACATCGTTTATATAGGCGCCGTCAGCTAATAACAGTGTAGCATGTGTATGCCTCAAATGATGAAATGTCATTTCAGGATAACCTAGCTTGGCAGCTAAGTTTGAAAACCTCGTGGCAAGATTATTTCTGGCGATAGGTCTTCCGTCAGGTTCAGTAAATACCAAATTGCTAACTATATCTGCTTCTTCCTGCTTCTTAATATAATCGGCCAGCACATCCATAGCTTTTGCGGACATCTTAACGGTTCGGGTTGACCGCCTATTCTTGGTTCGCGGCCTATGCTCAAACCCATCTTCGCGGTCATCATCCTTATGTAACGACTGTTCTATTCTGATTGCAGAATTTATCCAAAGGATACGATCCTTTGTAAGCCCCAGCAACTCAGATTGACGGGCCCCGCTATGGGCAGCGGTATGAATTAGCGCATAATCACGATGAAGCTTACAGCGGTCGTCTTCGAGGAATGTTTTTAATTCCAGGGCGGATAATACTACCCACTTTTCTGGAGCAGCTTCTTTATCTTTAGGAGGTATGGCGTCTTTGCAGGGGTTATCTGTAATTTTATCCCTGTTCACCGCATGATTAAGTGACTGGCTTAGAATGGTATGTACATACTTAATGGTGCGAGGGGACAAAGGGGATTTAATTGTCGCAGTTTTACCATCCTCCCCCTTACGGCGTCTAATCTTACCCTCTTTGAAGAGGGTATCGTACAGTATCTGCACATGATCGGTAGTTAGCTCCCCAATGGGAATATGCCCTATGTAGGGATTGATGTTATTCTTTATGATGCGCTCCGCACGCTTGCTTGATGTTTGCTCATGGTTAGGCAGGTAATAATCCTCATACCAACGTCCGAGGTATTCCTTCAGCGGTTCCTGTGATGCTATCAGCTCCGGGTTCTCCAACTCATATATAAAATCCCGCAGAGCAGCGTCAGATTCCCGGTCATTTCCAAAGAAAGTACGGTAACGGCGCTCATATATCTTTGTTTCGGGATTATAGCCCAGGTTAACTATCAGTTCCCACTTGTCTTTAGCCAGTTTCCTTTTACGTCCTTTGAGTTGCTTTTTCATCTGATCACCTGTTAAAGAGATACTTCATTCTTTTTTAGTTCTGAAAATACTCCTGGATGTATGCTGTAATTATCGACTATGCGATATATGTTACCTGGATCAGTTACATGTAGGTCCGCCAACCCTTTCCAGTCTACCTGCTCGTTCATTGGATTTTTAATCACAATCTTAACTGCTGTACTTACGTTTGACTTGCCATACTGGTCTGTAAAATCACCTTGGGCAAAGATAGCAACATCTTCAACGTTAGGATTCTTGTATAGGATACTTCCCGCAAAAATAGCTGTGCCTCCAGCTTTTTTCACCAAATCAGTTTCGTCCCAAACACTGCCCATTGTGTAGTAAATCCAGACATTCTCCTTGCCATTACCAATATCAAGTATTTCTATTTTAGTAATACTTTTTGGGAAATCATTGTCTATGGGGATAGGCATCACATCAGTTTTACCAGCAAGTGCTGCTTTAATCGTATCTTCTGTTATATCAGCAGTCGACCAATCCTGTGCTACTTCTTTTTGGGTAACTTTATCAGGTGACTCACCGAAAAGAGCAACCACGACTCCAATAAACAGATAAAAATAAACAACGCTGGCCACAATCATTTTCCATGGTGTACCCGTCCGATATCCCGGTATTTTTCTCCATAACGGCGTCATAATAATACCTCCCACATTTAATTTAAAACTGCCTGCTTCGGTATCCAGAAATGCTGTTACTCCCTCAGGTGTTATTGGATTCAACCCCTTGAGGTAGTTCTGTACTTCCTGGTTGTCTTTGTTCTGGTCAATAAGTTGCTTGATCTGTCCTAATGGCATAAAAATATCCTCCTTATTATTTGCCCTCCACGTTCGCGCCGGGGAGTGCGGTAATATATTTATGGCTTGTACTCAACAATATCCCCTTCGTACCAAAGTTGCTGTAGCCACGAAAGAGTGTCCTTCTGGCGAAAACTATAATATTTATCATGCGGTTTATAATACCAATAAAAATGGGGCCATCGCCCTTTCAAGATGCACAACCACGAACCTCTTTTATGAATTTCGTTTAATCGGGGGTTAATAATCTTGGCCTTTATGGCCTCTGTTAAGCAGTTGCTATACATCGTTCACCTCAACTTTGGGCATAAAAAACACCCGCTTATGCGAGTGTTGTAGTACCTAATGTTTGGTTGACTAAATTAGCTTGAGCGCATCGTTATATATTTGCTGGACTTTTTCCCTGAATTCATTTTCGTCCAAGTATTCTGGTCGCTCTGATCTTTCATCGGCATCTGACTCATAATAAGAGCATATGTCAGGCAGTTCCTCATTTAATAGCTCGTATAAAGCTGGATTAGCCCGTTCCATTTCAGACCCGAATTCTATCAAGACATCAGGTAAATCAAAGGAAAAGGTGTCTGCTTTAGTGTTTCCCTCCAAAAAGCCTCTAATTATTCCCATTATTCGTGTAGCTGACATCTTAAACCTCCTCCCAATCCTTTCGTTTGGTACGCCGTGAAACAACGGTCATTATCTCATGGTTATCTTGTGCTTGAATAATTGCGAGATCATTCTCAAATCGTACCAAGTTTCCATCCGGCTGTTTATAGTTAGGGGGCTTATTTAACATTTCCAGAATATCTTGGTTAGTGAATGTGCTTTTTCCCGCGCTTTGCTTTTGTCCCACTATTCGGTTAAGCGCATGTACTGTAAATTCGTGACCTTCCTGTTTAAAATAACGGTATGTGCCCTTCAGCTTATTCTTATAAGCCTCCGAATATGCGCCACTGTCAATGCGGTTAAATTTACCGTATTGCCTTTTAACACTTTCCCAAGCCTCAACATCATTATACTTCAAATCCTGGAACTTCTCAAAGCTACTGGGAGCATCCTTGCCTAAAATCTTCTTATAGGCCTGATGCTGCTTCTTGTCCGTAAATCGGTTTTTGCGCATCTTCTCAGCGGCCAAAGCCTTGGGGTCTGTCTGGATGTACTTCTCGTACCACTCATCATATGTCATGTTAGAGATTACTTCGTTCTTTCCGGTAACTGGGTTCCTGGCTCTCCTGCTCTCAGGCTCCATGCCCTCAATCTCTGCCCGGTGGGTACAGCGGCAGTTCACGTCCATTTCCGGCACTCCCCAGCCTCGGGGATACATAGCGGTCATGCCGCCATAGGTGAATGGCTGATCCGGTTCCACCTTCTGGCCATCCAGAGAGCGGTGCTTATCCCGGGTTCTGACATCAAGAGAAGACACCCAAACCTTCTTAAACAGTAAGCCTTCTTGGCTAGCCTTCTCAAAAGCTGCCTGAGTTCCCTGGGACTGTGCGCGCCCTGTTTCAGTCTGCACTATGCGTTTAGCTTTGCTGGCACCCACATTAATTCGCTCAGTTATAGCACGGGCAGTCTGGTCGTAAGATTTTCCTTGGACAATTCCCCGGGTGATTTCTTCCCTGATCTGTCTAACCATTACCTCTGTGTTTGCTTTCATTCGTTCCGGC
>Ga0209510_1000204_pt1 | contig 90158 bp, 65 predicted proteins | sample BiotimSIPDNA_FD_185749 | JGI IMG/M metagenome (GOLD analysis project Ga0209510, IMG submission 185749) | Anaerobic biogas reactor microbial communites from Washington, USA - Biogas_R1 time_0 SIP DNA (SPAdes) (version 2) | ecosystem: Engineered > Bioreactor > Anaerobic > Unclassified | place...
ACAATTTTTATTCTCGTCGCTAATCTTTATAATGTCGAATTTCTCAATTCGACGGCGTCTCGATCAGTCAGACTATTGCTGTCTGATTCACGGCATCATCATGTCAAAGAACATTTCACCACACATCCAAGTCACCCTAACCAAGAGTGCCTAATCTCAGTGGCGAAAATACATCTACCAAAACATACTCAGCATATTCGCTAAAAAAATAACATTCTGACAGAAAAAAAAACGCAAAGAGAAAATCTCTCATCACTTCACGTCCGCTCACCTCGGCAACATCACGTCACCCAAACAAGCGGAAAACATATAACACACCACACAAAAATTTATTCCTAAACTAAAAATTATTTTTCACAAAACCCACCAAACACGCACCACAACTGACCCAAAACACAATCCGCCGACGTGAATAAACACACCGGCGGAAGCAAAATGATTAATCGAGTTCCCCGTTACGCGCGTCAATACAACTTGATGCGCCTGAGACTGGCCGTGCTTAAGGAATCATTGTATTCCTGATGATAACGACTAAGAATACTGACGATACGTGGAGAAGAAATATAGCGATTGTCAACATCTTCTAAATGATTTTTGACTTCGCCCGACGCGCAGTCCACTACGAGCCGCCCAATATGTCTACCCTCGAAGCTCGAAGAAACAACTCTTACGCCATTATGACTGACAATCTCATCGGAAGGACGAGCCGTGGCGGCAGAATTCCCACATATTACAACGGATGGAAGACCTGACTCTGAAAGAACTTTTGTCAATTCATTCAGACTCGCATCATGGTTGTTTTGATACCTGAGAACGACGACAAGGCGGCAACCCGCGGACTTCAGGCGCGGCAAGTATCGTGCGACCGCGCTCGTCTCATCCGCGACACTAACGTCACGACACCCCATCTCTTCCAATACTGAGTCAGACCGTGTCACGCCAATAATACCAACTGTCTCGGAAGTGCCATCCAAGCGGGGCTTTTCTACCACACGAAAGGGCGCGAACAACGGTTCACTGGTCGCGCGGTCAACAAGATTCGCACTGAGAAGACAAGAACGGAAACCGGATGGTAAATTCAAATCCTTTAGTTGTTTTGCATACACAAGATAATCGTAAATGCCAACATTAACCGCGTCAATTCTCATAGACGCGTAAATCTCAGATAAACACAGCGCTATGGTGCTCAAATCATCATGCGCGAGCAATGAATTCCCACAAGAAAACAATCCACCGGCGTCAACATAATAGCAAACTGTCTTATCATCGGAACGGTAATAATTAACTAACCCGCACTCACGCTCAATGCCGCCTAAATTCTTGCCAACACAGCCACACGAGCGTAGCTTTCCGCAACGGGAACCACTGTACAGTAGCGTAAGACTCGCGGAAGAACTCAAATCCGCGGACGCAGCCGGACAAACAACACCGTAAGGGAAAACCAAAAGTAAAAACAAAAGCAAAACAAACTTCATATAAAACGCCCTTCTGACGTAAAGTTTATTCGGTCAACAACTATAGAGGAGGCAATCGCCTAACTTGCACGGAAAAATTCCGTTGGTCCAGGCTCCGCCTTTTTTGACGCGCCGGGGATGATTATCACGGGTTCTATCTCATAATAATTTCCGACATTAATCCCTAATTTACGCAACATATCCAGATAGGCATCAATAGGGATATTATGCTCGTCCACGTATTTCATACTATGTCTCGTGTCGTGTAACATATCCGGAAACTTATATTTCGATAATTGATTCAGAATGTTCTGAATGCTCCCTCCCTCCTTATCGTTTTGCGCCTGCAACAGTTTTTGAATCGCGTAATCCTTCATTATGCCCCAGTGCCAATAGGAGAGGCCACGACCCGGAAGAAAGCTCTTTAGTAATGTCATAGAATCATAATTTGGGGAATAGTTCCCATCAAGCCCATAGACAATCTTGCCTTGATATTTCCCGTTCGATTGAATCCAATGACGTAAACTCACCAACTGTTCATCCGAGTAGGATAAGGGAACAACGTAATCCACCCATCCATTGTCTAACCAATCCGTCCAGTACTGCCCGTGTTCTTCCATTTTTTCCGGCATAACAACCGAGGCGGAAATGACGCGATTCGGATAGGTCTTTCTAAACACTTCTGACAACGAGGACATGAATTGATTAACCTGTTTTCTACGCCACTGAGCAAAATCATTCCAATGAGCATGACCGGGGACAAGGTCATCGGTTAAGTCAATTCCGGTCTCCTTTTTGAACAGAGCCTTACAATAATCACAATGACAAAACTCGGAACCGGCAAAACGGATTCGATCCAAATGCAAACCGTCCCACAAATCACCTTCCATCATTTCCATAAACAAATCAATCATTCGCTTATGCGTCTCAGGATTTGCCGGACACAACACGCTATACTTAAGACTACCGTTGTCTATCGTATAACCACCATGACAGTCTCGACTCAAAACGCTAAGCGGTGAAACTTGCTTCAATCCAAAGGAAGTAAAGCGGTCATTCGGTCGCGTGTCACTGACACCGGCATAAAACCCATACTCGCACCAAGCCTCCATGCGAAGACCCGAAATCTTTCCGGAAATCACCAACATTCGAACAAGATCTATACTGTTTCGAGCTTCTGAGGACAACATCGCGAATTTACTTAGGTAAGGCACTGCACCGCGAGACCACATATCAACATAAACGGTGTTCAGTCCCATTTGCTGATAAGCTTGCAACGTCGAAGATAACGCGGGAAACTTACCACCCATCTCGGAAGAAGGCAACCAGATGCCACGAATATAATCGTCGCTCGTAGGACTTTCTTCCGGGTACGAGGACATCTCAAAAGTCAAACAAACACCTTTCAATAACGCTGAATCCTGTAGTTCATTGGCATAACGGTAAACCTCTTGTGTCCAATCCGAGAAATACGCGATTGTATCAGAACTATCCTTATCATCAAAACGCGAGACCACTGTCATACACTCTGTCGTATTCGGATCCCTAAACGAGAGAAATCGCGAGGAAGTTGTATAAGGATAATCCGCCTGAGGTAATGAAATTCCCTTCTTGAAGTTGGAATCACCGGATACTTTGTCTATTATCAAACGGGTTTGTTCATCAGACAACTTGAAAACATCATATAACCGTGCAAAATCCATCATTTTCCTTGTTTGCATCTCCCATCTGTTAACATTTTGACAGATGAAATACCCGCTTTCCCATAATGCGAAATAGACCTCCCATTCATCCGAATAGGAGCGTTTTTTGTTTTCAGGATAGATTGCATGACGAAAATACGCGAAAATCGGTAACTCTCCATTTTGCAAGCGAGGCATTAAAACCGAATGAGTCTTATCAATGCCGCCCTGCTCCGCACATACATAAAAAGGACAAAGAACAAAAAGGGCTAATAACGCAAAAATCTTTTTCATATTAAACACTCCTTAAATCATATTGAGGGTGGTGGAGTTGGGGTAGGTGTCGGAACCGGAGTTGGAGTTGGGGTCGGGTCAGGAATTGGAGTCGGGGAACATTGAGAATTATACAAATCATCAAATTTCGTAAACAAAGTTAATTGACTATCCCTATATTTCACGCATGGAGAATCATTCCCTTTTCCCAAACACTCTATTAGTGCGCAAAGATAGCTCTTCCAATAGGCATTACGCTCAGATTTGTAGAGCGTACATGTGGTAAGACATAAATAACCATCAATACAAACCCCGTCCTTTGCATCACTAATATGCACCTGTTCGTGTTGTTTTATACAATCAACAATACCTTCACTATACATATTTAATGCGGTGGTACTGACACATTCGGTATGAGTGCAACTATTATCTGAAGAACACTGTACCCATCCCAAAACAGTATATCCTGGCATAGAAGAAGGAGGAGGAGTCCCACAATCACAAGGATTTGTAGGAGGATTCGTCTGATTAGCGAAACTATTGTCTTGTTCAATCAAAATGGAAAGTACTGCTAAAAGTCCACAAGCCAAAATGATGTTAACCTGATTAGCTAATGATTTTTTCCTCATAGTGATCACCGCTTTCTATATTGTTTGAACTCTTCAAGAACGCGTGTACGTTCTACAGAGGGAGGGAATTTCTCTACCTTCTCATACAGGTCTCGTTTTTGTGCCACAGGGAGCATATATAGCAAGAAACCGCCCGCGGAGGACATCTGATAAGCCTTAAACTGACTATCCATGTCGCACTTATCCATGATTTCTTGCCATAACGGAATCGATTCTTTGTAGTATTGCGCTCTTTGTGTTTTGTCCTTCGACTCATATCCAAGATAGCACAATGCCGTTGCCACGTAGGCTTGGGCTGAACACCATTCCCTATCTTTGTATGTGTAAAGAGGAATAATCGCTCGACCCGCTTTCAGAGAAAGCTCCTTACTCGTTTGTTCATACATCCGCTCCAATTCGAGCATGACTTGATTCGTGTAGTAGTAGCGAGTATCATTATCCCAGACGAGAGCATCGAGCATTTCTTTGGCCTGTTCGCCGTTACCCAACAAGGCGGTATCGATAGCAGCGATGAAACGCAATTCGTTACGCTCGTCTTTGGACAGAGTCCCGGTGGTCGCAAGGAGTTGATTCGCGAGAGACAGGGATTTCTCGTATTTATCATCAGTAAGATAACGCCGACTTAGCTCACGGGCAGCCTTGCGAACACGCCAATGTTCGGGATTGTCTTTGATAAAGCTTTCAACAAAGGACGAATCGGTGACTTTGGTCTTGAATTCAACAGACAAACCGGATTCGCCAAACTGACCGGAGCGAACGGCGGATGGTAAGCCCTTGAGTAAAGGAGCGGAGGCCTTGGAAAGCAAATCGTTGCTGACCGTGCCGGAAGTGACATCGGCAGCTTGCAACAGGCGAAGCGCGACAGCCGGAGCGTCCGGCGCGTCCGGATGCTCTGTCAAATACTTCTCCGCAAGGCCGGCAACCTTATCCGGAGATTTGGCATCCCACAACGCGTCAAGATAACCAACCATATCACGTTGGGCAAGGGAACCGGTTGAACTCAACTTCGAAAAACGATTCTCAAGAGATTGCGCGAATTTCTGATGACGACTTGATGGATACTTTTCCGAGAAATCAGACAATAACGTACTCGCTTCGTCCCAACGCTTCTTGGCATCAAGAACATGCGCCTGCAACAAGACCAACTGGTCTAAATACGGATGGTCCGGATTGATGGTTTTTAATTCGTTAATGCGCGTCAAAAACTCATCAGGGTCTAAGTGGTAAAAACACTGCAGAGCGTAATACTGCGCGAGACGCTTACTCTTGAGGTCGGCGGCATCGGAAATATAATCAGCCAAAAGAGGTAATGCCCGCTCATAATCTTTGTCAAGACGAACCAATGAAACAGCAGAACCCAAAGACTTGTTGAGCGAAATCGTCTCCTTGAGCTCAGCGACTGTAGCTGAGCAACTGCTCAAGACATCACTGTGAGAAGACAAGATTGATAACGCCTCATCATATTGACCTTGCTCTTCTGCCGAACGAGCCTCCAAGATTGTCAAATCACCAAGCGCGGGAGAAGACGGATTTGCTTCCTTAAAGGACGATAATTCCTTGGCAAAAGCATCATATTCTTTCTGCTCATACAAACATTTCAGTGCCCAAAACTGTGGTTCCTTACCTGAGCATTGCAAATACAATTTGCGAGCACGGACAAAATCCCGATTGCCAAAGGCTTCCTTAGCCTGAAACCATGCGTCCTTTGACATCACATTACGGCACTCATCCAAACGTAATAAATAAGGAGAATCAGGATAACGAGAAGCGAATTCTGTCACAACACGCTCCTCATCGGACTTCTTGCCTAACCAATGATACACACTAAATGACAAAAAATCCAAATCATCTAATGCAGGATGATTTGGATTTTTCAACCGTAACTTCTCAACTTCATCAATGAACTCGTTATACCGCTTAAGTTCATAAAGACACTTTATCCTGTAAAAATCATCCGGAGGCGCTGGGGTCGCGAGTCGACCATATAATTCATACGCTCGAGCATAGTCTCGCGAATCAAACGCGGAACGAGCGGAAACGGGCGAAGCGACACTCTCATCAACCGGAGCCGCAAAAGAAACGGCACAAGCGGAAGCCACAACAAATGAAAAGGAAAATAAAAGATATTTTTTATTATTCATTGTCATTTCAGCCTTTCAAAATTAACATATTTCGAGTAAAAAACAATTCCTCGATAACCATTGTTACAACACTTTATATGACATATTCAAAATAAATCAACAAATATAACATTTCCCCCTCTAAAGTAATACTGATGACCCTCTTCTTGCCTAAGGTTAAGGTACGATTCTATGGACTTCTTGCTTACCGCAAGAAATAGAGTTCACACATCCATCCGATTTCGGATAGCATTGTCATTGTCGCACTGTCGAGCGGATAGTTTTTCATTCGATTGCATGGGACAGATATCGCAATGATGTAGTTTTTGTTTCCTTTTCTGCGCCACATAATTTCGGAGTGATAGTCACCGGAATCAGTGCCAAACACACGCACCCAGTCCTCTGCGCTTGATGATGGCGTGTTTCGGAGATACCTTGCCAAGCCGAATCGGTTATTCGTCGTGTCTTCCATTGTTTCGGCCGCATGTTTTCCCAATGCGGTTTCAAAGGGGAAAGACTTCATCAGCGCATCTCCTTAGTTTAGTATTTCAATAAATCGTTCGACTTAAAAAATAACTATCCGATAATTGTCAATGCCACACTTTTGTGGATCTATTCAACCTAATAATTCCTTGACCCCGGTAGGTTTACAGCAAATCTTCGGGCGTGAATAAGTCGCGCGCCGTGGGGAAATCGTCGGGCAATCCGGACTCCAGAGGTGTTGCGGTCATTTGTTCGGACGGGTATGGCGTCATCAGCGCAGCCAGTTCGTCCGCGAAGCAGTGCTCGCAGTTGAGCCATTTCTCGTAATTGTCCGGATGAATAATCAGCGGCATACGGTTATGTACGCGGCGCATTGTCTCGTTTGGCGCGACGGTGATAATCGCGCAAGTCTCGATTTCCTCGCCACTCGCCCCGTTCCATTGTTCCCAGATACCGCCAAGCGAAAAGACCTGCTCGCCTTTCACGCCAAACTGCCACGGAATGCGGCTTTGACCGTAGTGCTCCCACTCGTAAAAACCTGTCGCGGGAATCAGACAGCGCCGCCGCGCGATGGCATGGCGAAATGATGGTTTCTCCCAAATGCCTTCGGCGCGGGCGTTGAACATCGCGCGTGTCGGGTCGGGGAGTTTCGCGAAGGACGGAATGAAGCCCCACAGCGTCAGCGCGACTTGCCGTTTGCCGAAGATGGCGGGATGAATACGCACGATGGTAATGGGCTGCGCGGGCTTGATGTTCTTGCGTGCCGGCGCTTCGTCAAACTGCAGCCCGAAGTGCTCGGTGAGTGCCTCTGAGGGCGCGACTAATTGAAACCGACAACACATGATGACGCCACCGCCCTATTCTTTATCCGCGTCGTCTGTGTCCGTGTCCGCGTCGTCATCATCATCCGTGTCGCCTGCGTCATCCAGCAAATCGTCGTCCGCCTCGCCGGCATTCGTATCGAACAGCGTTTGCTCGATAAGGTCGCACCAGATATGAATAATCGCGATATGGCATTCCTGAATCAGTGGCGTATCCTTGGTCGGGACAATCACGCACTCGTCGCACAATCCGACCAGCGCGCCGCCGTCGTTGCCTGCCAGCCCCACAGTGGCGCAGCCAAGACCATGAGCGAGTGTCAATGCTTCGAGCACATTGGCGGAATTGCCCGATGTGCTGATGCCGACAACAACATCATCGGGACGAGCGAGAGCTTCGACTTGGCGCGAAAAGATTTGTTCGAAACCGAAATCGTTTCCAATCGAAGTCACATTCGATGGGTTTGTCGTCAGCGCAATCGCCGCCAATCCGGGACGATCCAACAAGAAGCGACCAACAAGTTCGGCCGCGAAATGCTGCGCGTCGGCAGCGCTGCCGCCATTGCCACACACGAGCACCTTGCCGCCGGAACGTAAGGCGCGAATCATCGGGACAACGGCACGCGCAATCGCCGCGCTGTTCTCCGACGCAAGCTGCTGCTTCATAGACGCCGACTTATTCAGACAATGCGACACAAGCTCGCCGGCACTCTCAACAAACTCCGCCAGCAAAGCCGCGTCAACACCAAACTCATCATTCTCTTTCATTACAAAACCTCAAACCCTTTTCAATACAATTACACCACCCGCAGAAAATGCATATGCGCCATCGCGAAACCCTTCACGCCGCTACGTGGAAATGTGAACGACTACGAATACTCGATAACTCGCCGTCATGCCAGACTTTTATCTGCATTTGGACAACTTCTACCGCTTCTGATGTATCAATACTTTAGCTAAAAATCATGCGCGGCCGTCTGCTATTACGACAGACGACCGCGCACATTCATTTTTGTATAAGTGCGGCAGACTTATTTGCCAAGATACATGCTGACAAGGTCTCTTGTGGTCAGCTGGTTGATCTTATCAGCCCAACCGGCCTGGCCGAATGTTTCCATGCGAATCTTGCAAACCTTGGCCATCGCTTCGCGGGCGGGCTTCAGATAATCGCGGGGGTCAAACTTCTCGGGTGTCTCCGCGAATACCTTGCGGATGGCGCCTGTGATTGCCAAACGGCTGTCTGTGTCGACGTTGATTTTGCGGACGCCGTGCTTGATACCCTTGACGATTTCTTCCAGAGGAACACCAAAGGTGGGCTTCAACGCGCCACCGAACTGATTGACGATGTCTTGCAGCTCTTGCGGAACGCTCGACGAACCGTGCATCACAAGGTGCGTGTTGGGCAGACGACGATGAATGTCTTCGATCAAGCTCATGCGCAAAACTTCGCCTGTAGGCTTTTTCTTGAACTTGTATGCTCCATGGCTGGTGCCGATGGCAACCGCAAGAGCGTCAACGCCTGTATCCTTAACAAACTGCTCAGCCTGCGCGGGGTCGGTCAAATGCTTCTGAGCTTCTTCTTCGCTCAAGCCGGCGCCGTGACCATCTTCGATTCCACCAAGTGCGCCGATTTCGGCCTCAACGGAGATACCAAAAGCGTGAGCAACCTTGACGACATCATTCGTAACCTTGACGTTGTAGTCATAGGTCGAGGGCTGTTTGCCGGTCGCGTCAAGTGAGCCATCCATCATAACTGACGTGAAGCCCTGCATCATTGCGCTGTAGCAGGTTTCGGGGCTGTTGCCATGATCAAGATGCATGCAGATCGGGAGTTTCGGATGCAGTTCCGCGGCGGCCAAAATCAGGTGACGAAGATAGGCGTCCTGACTGTAAGCACGCGCACCACGGCTGGCTTGGATAATAACAGGAGAATTGGTCTCCTCGGCGGCCATCATAATGGCCTGAATTTGCTCCATGTTGTTCACATTGAGAGCAGCCACACCGTAACCGTTTTCTGCGGCATGGTCAAGTAACACACGCATTGGTACTAATGACATGAGTAATTGCCTTTCATTATTGAGTTTAGGTTAATCTCATTTTACCCCGACAATGAAGCATTCTTCATGACAACCATGTGGAATTATCCACACAGCCGTCACGCAATCACCCGATGCTGAGCCACCAACTTATCAGTTGTTCAACCTGTTTGTAGCACAAAACAATGATGATGGCCGCGACCGCAAGGTACGGCCCAAATGGCAAGTAGTGCAACTGACCGGCTGTCCGCAATGGGATGCGCACATGCACCACGCCACCGGAAGTGTTTGCCTCCGTGCGGCACAATTCGGGCAATTTCTCGGGGTCGAGCACGGCCTCGACAATCTTGTCGCGGCCAATCATCCGGTGTAGCGCTATCATCGTAACGCTCACGAAAGCACCCAGAAAACTCGCCAGCCCGACGACTTCAAGGCATCCCTGTACGCCAAGGAACGCGCCTAAAAATGCCATCAGCTTGACGTCGCCGAACCCCATGGCCTCCTTGCGGAACAACAGGCGACCGCCAACCGATACCAACCACAACAGAAGCCACCCGAATCCGGCGCCAATCCCGGCACACAGCAGGCCATCTGCCCACGAGGGCAGCACCCACCAAGGCTCAACGTCGCCAAATTTGCCCATCAAAAAATGAACGTCGTCCATCAAGTTGTACATCGCCCGACAGGCAGGCCAGTCGCGACCAACTAGCGCGCCGCCCAAAAGCCCAATCAGTAACCCGCCGTAATTGATGCGGTTCGGGATGATAAAATGGTCAATGTCCGTAAAGGTTCCGATGATGAGCAAACCCAGAAACAGCCAGATGAAGAGTAACAACACGGTCGGCCCAAACACGATGAACGCAATCAGGTATAGTACCGCCGATAATAGCTCAACCAGACAATAGCGGGAACTGTAGGGAGTACCGCAATATCGACAGCGGCCGCCAAGCATCGGCCATCCCAAGATGGGAATGTTGTCGTACCACTTGAGATAAGTCCCGCAACTGAAGCAATGGGACGCCGGTTTCACGATGGACTGTTTCATCGGAATGCGATAAATGCAAACATTGTAAAAACTGCCCAAGCAAGCGCCAATGATGAAGGACATCACGCAGAAAAAGTTGAACAGAACAGCCTGTTCGGTCGCGTCAAACATCACCTAAGAACCTCGCGTTTCATCAGATTTTTCGTGCCTCTTCCACCAGTTCCGCAATCAGTGTCAAAGCCTGTAAAGGCGTCAGTGTGTTCGGGTCGGTCCCGCGAAGCTTCAGCAAAATCGGGTCATCAATCAAATCGAACAATGTCAACTGCACGTGCTTCTCCGCAGGTGATGCATGCCCACCGGCAACCACTGTCGTGCCGGAATTTTTGTTCTCGGATGTCGCGGCGACGGGAACCTCGACGGTCCCCCCGGCCTCAAGCTGACGCAGAATCTCCTTTGCCCGAACAACTGCCGACTTGGGAACACCGGCAACCTGAGCCGCGTAAATGCCATAACTGTGGTCGGTGCTGCCGCGCGCGATGCGATACAAAAACGCAACACGGTCGCTCTCTTCCTTCACCAGAACATTGTAATTCTTCAGTCGCGGCAACGGCCCTTCAAGTTCCGCCAGTTCGTGGTAATGGGTCGCGAACAGCGTCAGCGGACGGCGGCCTGCCGTGTTGTGCAAAAACTCGACCACTGACCACGCGATGGACAAGCCGTCATAGGTCGATGTGCCGCGCCCAATCTCATCCAAAATCACCAGAGAATGATCCGTCGCGTTATTCAAGATATTCGCGGTCTCGCTCATCTCGACCAAGAAGGTGCTCTGCCCGCGGGCGAGTTGGTCCATTGCGCCAACGCGAGTAAATATTCGATCCAAGATGCCCAGACGCGCCGCCCGTGCCGGAACGTAACTCCCGATGTGCGCCATCAACGCAATCAGCGCGACCTGTCGAATATAGGTGCTCTTTCCGGCCATATTCGGGCCGGTAATCAGCAGAATCTGGCTCTCGTCGCGGCGCAGTTCCGTGTCGTTCGGAACAAAAGACTGCTCCATGTCTAGCGACTCAATCACAGGATGACGCCCCTCGGCAATCTCAATCACCGAATCCGTTTCGCTCAACTGCGGGCAACAATAATTCATCGTCACAGCAACCGTGCCCAACGACAACAAAGCATCATAAACAGCAATCGCCCGCGCCGTCAGTTGCAGTGCGCGAGTCGACTCCACAACCTTGGAACGGACCGCATCAAACAACTCATATTCCAGTTCCTGAATGCGTTCCTCCGCATGCAGAATGATGTCTTCCTTTTCCTTCAGCTCGGGAGTAATATAGCGCTCACCGCCAACCAACGTCTGCTTGCGGATGTAATTCGAAGGCACCTTGTCCGTATACGAATTCGACACCTCAATAAAGTAGCCGAAAACCTTATTGTACCCAATCTTCAGATTCGGGATACCCGTCGTTTTGATTTCTTGCTCGCGCATCGACGCAATCCAACTCTTGCTGTCACCGGCGACGGAACGCAATTCATCCAACTGAGCGTTGCATCCCTTGCGAATCAAACCACCTTCACGCACCGAGACGGGTGGCTGGTCGACGAGCACACGCGACAACTCGTCGCGCAATTCGTCCTGCGGATCGAGCTCCGACGACAAGCGAACAAGCAAGTCCACCCCGCTCTGCGCCGCCAATTCGCGCAACGCGGGAACACGGCAAAGGGATTCGCGCAACGCGACTAAATCTCGTGCGTTTGCCGTCTTGCACGAACAGCGACTCACGATTCGCTCCATGTCATTCACGCCACGCAAAGTCTTCGACGACTCCTCGCGCATATTCCAGTTCGAGACAAAACAACCAATCGCCGACAACCGCCCGCGTATCTGATTCAAATCACGCAAGGGCTGCAGAATCCACTGCTTGAGCAACCGGCCACCCATCGGAGTGAACGTCCGGTCAAGAACATCAATCAGCGTATGACGACGCGACGCATCGTTCAAATTCGCGACCAGTTCCAGACTCCGCTGAGTCGTCACGTCAAGCACCATGTAATCACACGGATGATAAACGCGAAGCTCATTGATATGACCAAAATCTCCGCGCTGTGTCTCGCGCAAAAACGCCAGTATCGCCGCAGCCGCGCTCACACCCGAGGTGCAGTCATCAGCGCCAAAACCTTTCAAATCGCGAACGCCAAACAAATCCAGCAGGGACTTGCGAGCCGCCCATGGTGTCACAGACGAATCATCAACAGTGGCGATTTTGCGCGATACAGACGGAGACGGCGCGGCGCCATCGTCCGCGGTACACAAAACATCGGGATGACTCGAATACCCAAACTGCTCGCCAAGCTCATCACACTGACCCACCGCAACAACAATCTCGGACGGACTCAAACGCGACAACTCAATCGAACAATCGGACGCAGCACGCGGCCCATGGAATTCCGCAATCGCGAATTGACCTGTCGAATAGTCCAGCGACGCCAAACCGTATTCGTTGTGTCCCGACGTAAACAACCCGCACAAATAGTTGTTCGACTTGTTGTCGAGCAACGTGTCTTCAAGCAGAGTTCCCGGCGTCACAACGCGAATCACCTCACGCTTGACAACACCCTTGGCAAACTTCGGGTTTTCCATCTGCTCGCAAATCGCGACACGATATCCCGCGCGCACCATTTTCGACAGATAACCATCAACGGCATGATAGGGCACTCCGGCCAGAGGTATCGGCGACCCATCCGAGTCCGTCCCGCGAGATGTCAGCGTGATTCCGAGAACCTTGTGCCCCAGAACAGCATCATCAAAAAACATCTCATAAAAATCACCACAACGAAAAAACACAACATGATCCGGATGCTGTGCCTTAATAGTGCGATACTGCCGCACAAGAGGAGTCGGCTCGGAGACTCGTGTCGATTGCTTGCCCATTTCGTTTCCCTATCACTACTACAAACTCAAACACCAATGGTTTGAAAAGAAATAGACAACCTAACGTGAAGCATCCCGAGAAGAATCATCAATAGAATCACTCTCCCAGAAAGCGTCCGGCTCCATATTTTCAGTAGCATAATTAACCTGAGGAAAATACTCTTCAAACTCAAATCCCAATAATGCTAACTCCGAGTCCGATAATTCACGCTTCAGCGCAAGCAAAACATACGCATTCTTATTGTCGTCCGAATCGATAATCGCTGACGAAATGACCGAATCATGAGCACGAACAAACGCGACCAGAGTCCGACTATTGGCCTGATACCATTCTTTCATCTCTTCTATTGTCAACGATGTCGATTCCCTAAATAACAAAATGGCGGTGGAAGTAGGATTTGAACCCACGAGGACTTTCACCCTGGCGGTTTTCAAGACCGCTGCCTTAAACCACTCGGCCATTCCACCGCAGCTCTTTTTATGCAACTTTCTATACAGCCTGAACGCCGTTCACTTCAAAATTGAATTCTTAGCCTCACGACTGGTAGTTCATTCTACTATGAAAAACGACCGTGAAATATTATTATGCCCCATGCAGGGTAACCGAATTACACGGCCGATTGCGGCCTAAATATCGCGTTTGCTGTTTTTCGCGTCTGCCATGACACAGTACACCGCGTAACGCGGATTTTCTACTCTCTCATAAAAACAGTTATCTCACCACAACTTATCAGGAATACTGCCACTATAGCAACTTCCTGAATCATTTATCAACTAAGGAGAAAACTCAGTACATTATTGTGAACCAAAACTCCATGGCGGACTATACGGACACAACAACAGTATTAGTAGAAACATAATTATGATGAATCAAACAAACGATAAAGTTGGGCAAAAACGAATGACTAAAGATGTCTTCATCTACGACACAACTCTGCGCGACGGCGAGCAAGGCGAGAACATCGCGTTCTCACTCGAGGACAAGATTTCCATTGCGACACGCTTGGACGAATTCGGCATTGACTACATCGAGGGCGGGTGGCCCGGCTCGAACCCCAAGGCCATGCGATTCTTTGAGAAAATGAAATCGATCACGCTGCGCCACGCGAAGCTGGTGGCTTTTGGAAGCACACGCCGCAAGGGCATCAAAGCGGAGGACGACAAACAGGTGGCGCAACTGCTCAAGTGTGGCGCCTCCGTCGTCACCATTTTTGGCAAGACATGGGACCTCCATGTCCGCGAAGCTCTGCGCGTGACGCCCGAAGAAAACCTCGCCATGATTTACGACACGGTCGCTTTCCTAAAAAGCAACGGACGCGAAGTTATCTACGACGCGGAACACTTCTTTGACGGCTTCAAGGCCAACCCGGAATACTCCCTCGAGACTCTGCGGCAGGCGGTCAGCGCCGGAGCCGATTGCGTCACGCTATGCGACACGAACGGCGGAACGATGCCAACGGAAATCCCAGCGATTCTCGAAGAGGTTCGCAAGGTTACGGGCACCACACGGCTCGGCATTCACACGCACAATGATGCCGGCATGGCTGTCGCGAACACAATCATTGCCTGCCGGCACGGCGTCTCGCTCGTTCAGGGGACAATCAACGGCTTTGGCGAACGATGCGGCAATGCCGACCTGATTCAAATCATTCCTAATCTTGAGCTCAAGTACGCGAAGAATTGTCTCCCCGAGGGGCAACTCAAGAATTTGACCGCGGTCTCGCATTTTGTCTGCGAAGTCGCTAACCTCGCGCCGAACCCAAACCAGCCCTATGTCGGGCAAACGGTGTTCACCCACAAAGGCGGAATCCATGTGAGTGCCGTTCAGCGCAACTCGTCGACTTACGAGCACATCGACCCCGAGGTCGTCGGAAACCGAAGACGCGTTCTCGTCAGCGAGCTTAGCGGTAGCAGCAATATCGAATTCAAGGCGAAAGAACTAGGGATAAACATTGACACCGCCAGCGAGGAAACCAAGAAGATTCTGCTTCATATGAAGGAACTTGAGGCCGACGGATACCAGTTCGAGGGCGCGGAAGCAAGCTTTGAAATTCTTGTCCAAAAAGGACTGGGGATCTACCATCCGTTCTTCAAGCTGAAGGGGTTCCGCGTCATCGTCGGCAACAAAGACGGAGCGGAAATCGGCGACACGGAAGCCGTCGTGAGACTCGATGTCAACGGCGACGACAGATACACCGTCGCGGACGGCAACGGCCCCGTCGACGCACTCGACAGAGCACTGAGACGGGCACTCGTCAAGAACTATCCCGAACTGAACGAGGTCAAACTCACCGACTTCAAGGTCCGTGTGCTCGATGCGCGAAGCGCAACCGCAGCAAAGGTGCGCGTGATTATCGAATCCACAGACCAGCACGCGACATGGACAACTGTCGGAGTCAGCACAGATATGGTCGAAGCCGCCTATCTCTCGCTAGTCGACTCAATCGACTACTTCCTATATAAACGGAGGAACGGAAAAGACAAATAATGCAGAATAACAAACCCAGCCTGCTCAAAGAACCATGGCTCAAATGGGCAACAGAACTCCAGTTTATTGCGCAGGCGGGGTTGACATACTCCAAAGACCCGTTCGACCTTGAACGGTTCGAGCGAATTCGGACCATCGCGGCCGAGATGATGGCGCACAAAACCGGCATCTCGCTCGAAAAAATCCGTGATCTGTTTTGCAATGAAACCGGGTTCCAAACTCCCAAAATCGATACCCGAGCCGCTATCTTCAAAAAGGACAAAGTCCTCCTCGTCCACGAAATCGACGGGCGATGGTCCATGCCCGGCGGATGGGTCGATGTCAACGATTCGGTCGGGAACAGTACCGCCAAGGAAGCGAAGGAAGAAGCCGGACTTGATGTCATGCCCACGAGAATCATCGCCATTCACGACCGGAACAAACACAACCCGCCCATCTATCCCTACGGCGTCTGCAAAATTTTCGTCCTGTGCAAAGTCGTCGGCGGGCACTTTGAACCCAACATCGAGACGACGGAAATCAAGTATTTCGACACAGATAACCTGCCACCTCTGGCTGAGAACAAAAACACTGTCGAACAAATCAAGCTTTGTCTGAAGGCGTCGAAATCAAGAAACTGGAAAATCCAATTCGACTAACAGTTATTTTATCAAATTGATACATTTTTTCTTTCAATCAATCATTTTTTCCTTGATTCAGCCGTCCCATTTTGTCGCATAATACAAATATGAAGAATTAGTGTCTCATAAAAATCATTTTTTATCATAACCAATTCTTTGATTATTCAATATATGTGGAAGGACGACTTCGATGAAACGATTTCTTGCTTTACCTCTGGCGATAGCCGCCATAACCCTAACCGTGCCCGATGACGCGAACGCGCTTGTCTACGCCAGCCGCCTAACCAAAACCAACCAAACTGTCGGATTTGTGCTTAATAAAGCCGCAACCTCCGGGAGTGTCAACATCGTTGACCAAGCCGGTACTGTTGTTGCCACCAAGCCGCTCGTCGCCGCCGAACTCACCAAGGGGACTCACTCAGGAGTCCAACTTCCCGATATCTCAAATCTTGCATCGGGCACTTATACATGGAGTATAACTGTCGGCGACAGTGCGGTGACAGTGCCAACGCTTATCACTAGCGACTCAAACCCGCCAAATCAATTCTACAGGCCATACGGACTGACGATTGACAATTATTTCGATAGCCCAAACTTTGGAAACATCTATGTCGCGCAAGGACTGGGAGCTGCCGCAGGAACAACCAGAAGACTCACAACCAAGGGCGTCTATATGATGAATGCGGCTTGTCAAGACTACGCGAATCAGGGAACAACCGGATATCAGGGAAATGTAGACTGGATTGCCGACGCGGATTCAAGCCCGAACAGAATCAGTGTCATACCTAACGGAAATGTCTTAATCACGGACTTCAAAGACGCGCATTCCGGCTTGTGGATGTTCGACACTATAAATCCATCCAACAATTTTTCCTCTGTTTTCTCAACCTCGCTCACCCGCTCAGCAACAGGCATCCTTTCAAACGGCAGCATTCAGGTTGCCGGAAACATTGGGCACGCACTCTACGACGGGGAAAAACTCTTTACACTCGATGAAGACCTAGTTCCCCCAAGTGGCGTCAAATCCTCTCTGGCATCTTATGATTGGGATGGAATAACCCCTATCGACTTTGCGCCAACTTTTATTTATAACAACAACCCGCAAAGATTCTATACCGCGGATGGGTCGTTAGCGTTTGACCCAAACGAGGGAATATGGGTTGGACTATACCGAGGAACTGACGCAAACACGAATCCGTCGCTTGTCCACTTCAAGAAAAACATCAATGACACTTACACGATGGACTATAACTCATCGGGAACGATTGGCGTCAACTACAGAGGTGCTATGGCTCTCACAAAAGATGGCAAACGTGTCGCTGTGACAAACAATGGTGTAATCAACATCTTTGATATCGATATAAGCGGAAGCCAACCAAAGACATCTGCCAATCCTGTCTATCAAATCACAGCATCTACAGGAAGTTCTTCTTACATTCGCTCTTTAGCTTTTGACGCCGCAGGAAATCTTTATTTTGCGTCACGTGTCACTGAACGTTTGCGCGGTTATGCTCTGCCACAGACAGCAACATCTTACAGCACGCCGGCGCCCTCAAGTCAGGCAAGTATTGCTGTGACCAATGCGGAAGTCACCATCGACACGGGCGACACTGGCGCAACAATCACGGACGCCAACGGAAACCCATTGCCCTCATACTTCCCCAAAGGGACAACGGTTCCCATCAAAATTTGGATGGCACCCGAATTCAACGTCGTCCGTCTGCTTGCCAACGGCAATTCCGTCGTCCTCGACCGGAGAAAACAGAATAGTGCGGCATTAATCAACGTGGCCGCCGAACCGGCAGCCATGGAGTCCATCACATATAACTTTGTGTGCGATCAGGACAACAACACACTCGAACTGACAGCGCTTGAAGTCCCTGTCACCATGTCCGAACTGAGTATCGAATAACACAACCTCAAACATCACACAATAAAAGAATGCCGTATTGCAAACAACAATACGGCATTTCTTATTAACGATAAATTGCGACGATGGTCACAAAAGAGCATCGAAAACTAAGCATCGGGGAACAAATGTCGGGATGACTACTTGCCCGACTCCGCTTGCTTTGCCTCAACATAAGCTACAGCGGCACCAACCGTTGTCAACTTCTGGGCTTCCTCATCAGGAATATCGATTTCAAGTTCTTCTTCAAGAGCCATTACCAATTCCACAACATCCAAAGAATCCGCGCCAAGGTCATCCGTGAACGACGCTTCCATTGTGACTTGTTCCGGAGGAACAGACAACTGCTGTGCAACGATATTCTTTACTTTGTTCTCAATCTCTGCGGACATGGAAATTCCATCCTTTGCTATTATTGTTCTTTATGACGAGAATATTTCACGACATTTTTTACTCTCTATTGCATACAAACAAAGAGCATATTTGCTTTCAATATTAATCTATTTTCGACTCAGCTAAAATATTCTCTAATGCAATATCCTGAGTTGAAACCGTCATAAAAATTATCTATGGCGGAGAGAGTGGGATTTGAACCCACGGTACAGGGAACCCGTACACGCGCTCTCCAGGCGCGCTCCTTCAGCCACTCGGACATCTCTCCGCTACGAACTCTTATTTGCAGAATTCATAACTTTTTATTCATCAACGCAAAGCCAAATGCAAAATAAACACAAGGGCGACAAGATACAGTATCGGTTTGACCTCGCGGCCACGCCCCGAAAACAACTTCAAAAAGGCGTAAAGGATGAACCCGAAGGCAATTCCCTCGGCGATGCTGAAGGTCAGCACCATCATCAGAACCGTGAAGAACGCCGGCAAGCTGTCGGTGATATCGTCAAAGTTTACATTGCGCAGTTCCCCAAGCATCATCGAACCGACCAGAATCAGCGCGACGGAGCCAACTTCAATGGGAACCAAATCAATCAGCGGTTGGAAGAACAGCATCACCGCGAACATCAACGCCGTGACAACCGAGCTTAGGCCCGTGCGGCCACCTGACGCGATCCCGGCGGCACTCTCAATATACACCGTCGGAACGGATGTTCCAATGCAAGCGCCACCCATCGTCGTCAGTGACGAGGTTAGCATCGCCCGACGAAAGCCCGGAGCGACACCATCGGGCGGAGCAAGATTCGCCTTGCGGGACAACCCAAGCAATACCCCAACGCCATCAAAAAAGCCAATCAGTGTGATGGTGAAAATGACCTGAAACATGTCAAGATTCATCAATCCCTGAAAATCAACTTTGCCGACAACGAAGCGTGGCAGTTTGACAACGGGCGAGAAACAGGCCCCCAACGACTCGGGAACGCGACTGATGCCAACGAACATGCACACAACCGTCATCACAAGCAAGGTCAGGAACAGAGCCCCCGGAATCTTGCGAGCCATCAGAATGCCGCCAAGAATCACACCGCCAATCGTCACCAAAACGCGGGGGTGCAGCATATTCCCCAATGCGACATAAGTCGACTCATGGGCGACAATCACGCCGCCATTTTTCAATCCGATGAAGGTAATAAACAGCCCAATACCGGCCGTGATGCTCAGGCGCAGAACAAGTGGCATGGACTCAACAATCTTTCGCCAAGCATCGGTCAACACAATCAGAAACAGAATGAAGCCCGCGACGACTGTCGCCGCAAATGCCGTCGCCGAGGGGACGGACATCGAATCGCAGACCGTATAGGAAAAGTAGGCGGCCAAACCCAAACCGGGTGCGAGCGCAATCGGCATATTCGCGAGTAAACCCATCAACAGAGTGCCGCCAAAGACAACCATGATTACCGAGCTAATGGCAATATCTTTGGGCATCCCAACATGAGTGTAGAATGTCGGCAAAACAATCGCGACATAACCCATCGTTGCGAATGTAGTCAGGCCGCCAATGAACTCCTGACGCAACGAACTGCCACGTCCCTTTATCTGAAAGATTCGTTCCAACAATGTCTGTTTCTCTATAGTCGAATCCTGTTCACTCGCTCTGTCCGTCAACGACGCACCTCTTCTCTGTCTACTCAGAATATATACAAAAAATCCCCATCCAAAAAGAAAATTGGACGGGGATTCTCATTTTTTCTATTTTCGAAAAACTACCGACGCCAGGGAGCATCTCCACTATTGGACGATACCGGCGCGGAACTTGCGCTGCTGTCGTTTGCCAAACTCGCGATGACATCAGCTGCGGACGCGACGCCCGAACCCGATGTAGTGCCCTTATCCGTCGCAGGGGCGGCTTCAGCAGCCGTAGTGGGAGTTTCGGTGGTTTGTTCTGCTTTTTCAGTAGGAGCGGCAGCGGCCTCTTCACCGGCGGCCGGAGTCGCTTCGGCAGCAGCCGGGGTCTCTTCCGGAATCACCGGAGTCGGAACGGAGGTTGTCGCAATGGTGTTCTTCTCGGGCGAAATAATCATCACGCGCCAGTTATCAGAAATCAGCATCATATCAAAAACAACACGCAAGGTCTGACCAGTTTTGTAGGTCAAATCGGCGAACACACGGCAACCCTCACCACGAACGTTGCACGTGATAAGCATACGCTTGACGGTTCCATCTTGTGTCATTTTATCCAGAAGTTCCTTGAACGAAACACCACGAGTGACACTTTCCGCGCCAAGATAGAATTCCTGCTGCGCGGGAACAAGCATCTGTTGCGCGCGGGAATATAAGCCCTTGTTGGCGACATGAATAAACAGTGTCGCGGCCTGCTTGGCCTTGCCAACAAGCTCTTCGAGACGTGCTTTTTCTTTTGCCAAATCATCGGCGGCCTTGCGCTCGGCGGCTGTCAACTTTTCCTTCTGAGCGGTCTTCGGAGCAACCTCGTCCTTTTTAGGTTCGTCAGCTTTTTTGGTATCGGCCTTCGGTGCTTCGTCGGCCTTTACATCGGCGTCATCAGCCTTTGGCGTCTCATCTTTCTTTGGTTCATCGGCCTTCTTGTTGTCATCCTTCGGAGCCGCATTTGCGGACTGACGGCGAGCATTCGAGGAACGGCGAGGTGAAGGCGTGGCCTCCGCGGCATTAGCGCCACTTCTCCCCACAGTAGTCTGCTGCGCCGGAGCCATTTGCGGAGCGCCGTTCTGTGCTTGGTTCTGATGACCACGGAAGATGCGGTTAAACAAGGACGGACGTGGAGTCGCCTCGATAACCATGGGCTGCTGACCCCGTTGCTGCTGACTCCACGCGGAACCGCCAATCATCAATAAAACAGCGAGAACAAATACGTGTAAGAATCTCATTTTTAATTTCCTTTATCCAAACTCATCTTGATACCCTCAGATATCAAAAATGTCAACTTTTAACTACCACCCAAAACTACTCTCATATTTCCATTATTTTACGAAAACTACATTTCTTTGTCGGAACTCGGAGCATAGTCATAGTAGTAATTGTCGGTTTCATCGGTTTCGGGTACCAGATCAGTCACATCGGTGATGATACCAAGCAACTGCCCATCCGGGATAGCGCCTTGGCTCTCGATGTGGATCGCCACCTCGGCGCCTGCCGCAAGCGATGTCACATTCTGACCACCGGCAATCGCTGTGTTACGATAGAAGAATCCGGTCTTTTTCTGGAAACTTCCCGTCCAAACTTCGGTCCAGAACGAGTTGCAGGCGGTTGTACCGGCGTTCTTAACGCGACCGGTAACAATAACCTTCGACTCCGAACGTGTCACCGTCGGGCGCTCTTTCCAGACAAGGTTTACCTTGCCGCTGTCGGGAGTAATGAGCGACAAACGACCTGTAGCATAGGCCAAGCGATTGTCGAGCGGGCGCTCGTCGCCGGGATTCGCGCTCACAGCTGTACGGTTCACGACGACAACCGGCGTATACATACCATCGCCAACGGAGTTGATAACCTTCTTGACGACATATGTCTTCTGTTCACCAACCGCGGGACCGTCTACCACTTCGCTCTTGGTCAGCGTGATGCCGGAACGGATAAAGTCGATGCCACCTGTCTGCGAGCCAAACAGTTCAAGCCAGATTTTGCCGCAATCCTTTGTGCCCTGATTCAGCACACTCACCGTCCAAGTCAGTGTCTGACCCGGCTGCACCTGATTCGGCGCGAGACTTTTGCTATCGATGCTCAGCGACTTGACCACTAAATCAACGCCGCTCTTTTTACCCGGAGGCAGAATCGCCGGTTTGTAAAGCATCTGACAATTATTGGTCTCGTTTGTCTCGGGCACAACGTCTGTGCTGTCAACAATGCATGCCAACGCGCGCTTGTCCACACCGGCGGGCACACGTCCCGAAAGGGTGAATTCCTGCGTTCCGCCGGATGCCAGATTCATCACGACATAACCGCCGCCAATGGTACCTTGCGGCATCAGTGTTCCCTCGGCGGTCAACGTCCCGTAGAAAACCTCGACCCAGAATTTGCCCGAAGCGCCCGGACCGACATTCTTAACTGTCCCGGTCACATCAACCCAAGTGTTATCCGTCGCCTTGACCGCGAAGTTGACATCCCCCGAAATCTGCAAATCGCAGACACCGGTTTTCGGGTTACGAACATGGATGCGCTTGTAAGGCAGCGGCGCCCAGTTGTTCAGATAGTTGTAAATTTCCTTCAACGCGCCCGGCGATGTCTGACGATTCACCGACGGAATCAGCGTGTAAACGCCATCCGGCACTGTGTTCAAGCGCAACGTCCCGGGATTCAGAATCGTCTGCGTCTTCGCCGCAAGTCCTGTTGTGTGCCTGTAGGAGTTCGTGATTGTTCCGCCAAAACGCACTTGATCAAAGCCGCCTGTTTTGCTTGCGAATAACTCGCACCAGAAAGGTTCGGTAACCAACTCGGAGCTCTTCACGCCCCACGCAAAATCAACATACGCGCCCGGCGCAATCGTCGAGCTTACGCCCTTGGTGAAGTCCGCAACTTTCAGTTCAATGTCAAACGGCGTAGGCGTCGCTGACCACATATCATTCATCATACCAAAGTCGAGATTTCGGTCGTAGCCCTCGCCGCCAAACAGCCAAAGCCAACCTTCGCCATCAACCCAACCCTGAGCATAGCCACGGCCACCCGGGGTGTCGCCGACATAAGCCTTGCCAACCTCGCCATAAAGACCACGAGAATCCTTTTTCAGGCTTCCGGCCCAGTAGGCCCACTTATCCTTGGAGCTGTCATAGCACCACAAATCATTCAGCCAACCCTGATTGCCTTCGACATCGGCGCCATAACCACCAAGCACCCAGAAACGACCATCAAGCGCCTGCCAGCCTGTGCTGCCCGAACGCGAACCGGGCATTCCTGTCGATGTGAAGACACCGGCCGTGGCCTTGACTGTCGGAACATTACCAACATTGCGACCACTCACCCATGTCCAGTTGCCACTTGTGGGGCTATACATCCACAAATCGCACAAATCAACACCACCATCCTGCGCGCTCTGCGAACCGGTGCTGTCATAACCATAACCGCCATACAGCCACAGATTCCCTTCATCGTCAACCCAGCCACAGCTATCGACACGTGCGCCCGGGCAAGATGACGACGATGCGACACCCTTTGTGCCATAAACACCACCGACATTCGCCGACGAAGAACCACTCACCCATGTCCACATTGCGGTCTGAGGATCAAAAACCCACAAATCGTTGCCTTTGTCTACACGGGGATTTTTCTCATTCAGTTGACCGCCGAACAGCCACAAACGCCCATCAGCTGTCACCCAACTCTGGCCACGCATACGGCCACCGGGGTTATTGCTCGCCTCAGCCTTGCCCTTGCGTCCATAGACTGCGGCTTCATTCAATCCACGTGTTCCCTTCCTCAGCGTCCATTCGCAGGTCTCACTGTTCATCCGCCACAAATCGCTCGCGAAACCGGCGGTGCCGCCGATGTAGTGCGAGTAACCACCATAAAGCCACAAACCGCCATCTGGCGTTGACCAGCAGAACTGACCAAAACGACCGCCGGGATATCTGTTGGAGAAAGCGGGAGAAATCAAATCTGAACCACCAACCCAAATCCAGTCGTAAGTATCGGGGTCAAACCACCACAAATCGCCCAAGATGCCGCTGTCGCCGTTACCATCGAAACCGTAACCACCATACATCCACATCTTGCCATCGGGCGTCACCCAGTTCGCGCCAAACTCGCGCGACCCCGGCCAACCACCGCTCGCCTCGCCAAAGTTGCCATAGTAACCGCCCGGATTCTGCATCAGAACGCCATCAATCCAAGCCCACTTATGGGACACAGGATTGAATGCCCACTGGTCACTCAGGCTGACATTACGCATACGCGCGTCAACGCCATATCCGCCAAAAATACGCATCAGGCCATTGTTGTCTTTGCAGAACGCCACGGAGCCACGGCCACCCGGAGTGAAGTCCGCGCCATACTCGCCACTACCACCGGCATAAGAGCTATAGTCGATGCCATCGTCGCCGTTGTACCAAGTCCAGTTGCCGCTCGTCACATCATAGTTCCAAACATCATTGAGCCAGCCCTTGACCTTAGGCTCTTTGCCAAAGCCCGAGCCGCCAAACAGCCACAAACTCTTCTTGTCCGCGCTAATCCATCCCGCGCCATTCGAGCGGCCACCCGGCCAATTCTCGAAAGCGCTAACGCCCTTCGTGCCAAAATTGCCCGGAGCGCCATTCGTCGTGTCATATGTGACCGAGCCACCAATGCAACCCCAATGGAGCGACTCGTAAACATCAAAGCACCAGAGGTCGTTCAGCGAACCGAAATTACCATTGCAATCATAACCTTCACCACCAAAAACCCACAGCCAACCATCGGCGCTTTTCCAAGCCGTCATGCTGCGGCGGGCACCCGGAGTGTTGCTCGCTGCCGTTTTGCCCAATTCCTGCACCGAACCACGAGCACGAACACTGTCGGAGCCATGTGCCCACGCCCACATACCGGTATTCAAATTATAGCACCACAAATCATTCAGGACATCGGCGTTGCCGTTTTTATCAAGACCATCACCGCCGAAAAGCCAAACCTCGTTTTCCTCGGGAACATACCAAGTGACACCGTTGTAGCGAGCTCCGGGCCAGTTTGATATGTCATATTTATACTTTGTCCCATAGATGCCCTTCGCACCGCAATAGGTATAACCATCGATGAAAGTCCAAACAAATGTCGAACGGTTATAGGCCCAAATATCATTCATGTCGCCCCAATAGCCTTCTTCGTCGACGCCCTTGCCGCCAAAGAACCAAAGTATGCCATTGCTGTCTGTCCATGTCATACTATTGGAGTGACCACCGGGGAAATGGGGACGAGGAATCGGGTCGCCATGCTCATCAACTTCGTCACGATAAATGCCCGGCTCATCGCACAGGTAAGAGCCATCCTCCCATGTCCAGTTTCCTGTCGATATATTATAGCTCCAAACATCGCACAGATAACCAAGGTCACCATTGGCATCATAGCCAAAGCCGCCCATCATCCACATCTTGCCATCATTGGTATCCCAACAAAGTGCCCCATCACGGACACCGGGGAAATTGTTCGGGTCAGGAACACCGATTTTCCCGTAAACACCGGGAGTGTACAGCGTATCGAAACCGCCCTCCCATTGCCACAACTGGTCAACGGCAGCATCCTCCGCCGCGACAGCAACACTTGGTACTAAACTCAAGAGCGTGACTGCACCGACGAATAGAAAATGTGCCAAGTGGCAGACACTTGTGCTTATTTTCATGGGGAAATACCTCACAATTATAATCTTAACAATAGTCTACTGTCAAAAATGAAGAATAAGCATTTTATTTGTGTAAACGCCCTACGGCACACTATTATTTGGCTAAAACTTCCTCAAACAACCGAGCACCCATTTCAAGCTGTGTGACCTCAATGTGCTCCTCGCGGGTATGCGCATACGCTATGTCTCCGGCGCCAATGACAACTGCAGGAACACCCACAACGGAGAAAAAGGACGCGTCCGTCGCGAAGTTGACCCAGCCAAATGAACTGTCGGCGGCACCCACGGCCTCGGACGCCGCAGCAGCCATCAACGAAACCCGAGCATCGGACGCTGTTTCAAGCGGCATTCCCCACATAATGGGAGGACCCAGAACGACACCACACGCACGGGCAAGCGTGTCAAGTTCACTGGTCGCGCTCTCGGGAGTTTCGCCCGGCAACAATCGCCGGTCAATATCCAACGAGCACAAGTCCGGAACAATATTGACCGCCGTGCCGCCACTGATGACGCCCGGTGACAAAGTCGCGTGACCAAGCAAGGGGTGACCGGCATCCGATTGCAACTCCTGTGCCTTGCGGTCAAGCTGAACAATAAACTTCGACATATAGGTAATGGCGTTCTTGCCCAGTTGTGGGGTGCTACTATGCGCGGACTTGCCACGAGCAATCGCCCGCCAACGTGTCACGCCCTTATGCGCAATGATAGGACGGCATTGCGTCGGCTCGGCAACAAAGGCCGCAAACGGCATCTGATTGCGAATCAAACGCAACTTCTCGGGCATGACCTCGGTCAGATTGCGCACGCCCAAAAACGCGTGTTCCTCATCACTTGTCGCAATGAACAAAACATTGTAACGCGGCACGAAAGCACCGGCCTTGGCGCGGCGCAGAGCCGTCAGCATACAAGCCATCGAGCCTTTGTTGTCGCAACTGCCACGCCCCCACAAGCTCCCATTATGAATCTGCCCAAACCAGACATCATACTCGCCATGAATCACGGGAACCGTATCCAGATGAACGGTGTAGATGATTGTCTCGGAACACGCGAAATCGAATACCCCAAGAACATTCATCAAGCCTTCATTAGGGCTCGCCGTTTCGACACTGTCGGCGCCTATCGCGCGCAAATAATCCGCTAACCACAACGCAAAGGAAACCTGCGAACCATCCGGAGCCGCAAGCCCCATCGTATTCTCGCTCAAGCGACTGACTAACGCCGACGCAAGAGCAATAACATCATCTATAACAACCTGATTACTCAACTAAACACCATCCGGGGACAAACTGTCCCCAAATTATTCTTGTGACGACGAGCCGTCAAGACGCTTCTCAAGCTCTTCGATTCGGCGACGCAACGCCAACATTTCCTTGCGCATCTCAGGCAGCTTGTTTTGAGCTATCTTAATGCGCAGTTCCTGTGTAACAGGAACTGCCGGTGTCCCTAGCACATGCTCGCCCGCCGGAACCTCGCGCATCACGTTTGACCCGGCCATCACAATCGCGCCATCGTTGATGGTCACATGGTCGGCGATGCCAACTTTAGCCGCGAGAATAACCCAGTTCCCGAGCTTGCAGGAACCGGCAACGCCCGTTTGCGAAACAATCACGCAATCGTTGCCGATAACGCAATTATGTCCAACCTGAACAAGGTTGTCAATCTTGGTGCGAGCGCCAATCCGTGTCTCCGTAAAGCCCGCGCGGTCGACGCACGAACAAGAACCGATTTCGCAATCATCCTCGATGACAACACAACCAACTTGCGGAATCTTGATGCGACCAACACTCACGATTTCGTACTTGAAACCATCGCTCCCGATTACTGAACCCGCATGAATAATCACCCGATTGCCAATACGTGTGTTGGCCTCGATGACCACGTTGCTCTCGAACAAGCAATCGTCGCCAATGGACACATTCGGACCGATGACAACTCCCGGATACAGATAGCATCCCGCTCCGAGGACACTGCCGGGGCCAATCACGACATTCGGACCAACCGTTACGTTGGCGCCAAGCACGGCGCTCTCGTGAATGACGGCACTCGGATGAATCCCGTGAAACCATTGAACGGCCGAAATCGGATGCAACTTGCTAAGCAAACCTGCCATCGCCAGCCATGGGTCGGCGACCTCGACACAGGCGCGACCGGGCAAAACATTTCCCTGCTTTACGATAAATGCACCGGCGGCGGAAGAAAGCGCGGCTGTATTGAGCTTTGGCGTCGTAACAACACAAACATCACACGAGCCGGCAACATCAAACGAAGTCGCGGCGTTGATTTCAAAATCTGTATCAAGATTCGAAACACGACCATTAACAACTTGGGCAAATTCACTTAATAACATAATGACTTCGATAACTCCGGAATATCCATTTCTTTATCTTAATGTATATTGCCACATCAAGACTTTAATGCCAAAACTCAAGAAATCGTGACTGGTCACTAACGGCGGAAACGATAATAGTTCTCGGGTTGAGCGGGTGGAGGGGTCAAATAATACTGGCCTACGGGAGGCTTGCCCGCATTGATGCATGGTGACGAAGGAGATGGATAATACGCGCAACCCGTGAAAACGAGCGCAAACGAAAAAACGACTAACAAGACGAATAACAAGTGATTCACAAACGGTTCTCCTTCTATTTGGTTATTGTTCTCTATAAAAAATGGAGGCGACGATCGGAATTGAACCGATGAATAGAGGTTTTGCAGACCTCTGCCTTACCGCTTGGCTACGTCGCCCCGAAAATCCGCCACACCACCAAGATGTGTCAGCCTTATCTATTACAAAATATCCGTTTCAAAACTTCAAATAAAACTGAACATTTTTGGCATTATCATTCATAACACCTCGAAAGGATGTCATTATGTACAACACTAAACTTCTCTCCCCGTTCCTCACTATTGTCCTGTGTGCTTCCCTCTTTACCGCTTGCGACAAACCGCAGAAACCCGAAGACAATACGACTCCGGCGGTAAAACCAGCACCGGCTGAAGGTCTGACCACTGCGGAAAAACCGACCACGACCGAGAGTCTGGCCACGGCCGATATCCCGATGACAGAAGATGAGGTCGCGCCGCCCCTTGAAGCGCAGGATATTTTCTCAGGAAAAAAGGTCACCCTCAAAGATTTCCAAGGGCAGGTTGTTTTTCTCGATTTTTGGACATCATGGTGTCCCCCATGCCAAGAACCGATGCGACACAACCAAAAGCTTATGACGAAGCATGCCGAAGACTGGAAGGGCAAGGCCGCCATCATCGGCGTCAGTCTGGATGACTTGGTGGGAACCATACAGAAGCATGTCTCGGACAAGAATCTCACCGCGCCTCTGCAACTCTGGGCAGAGGGCGGATGGAACAGCAAGTCCGCCCAAGACTACAAAGTCAGGGGCGTTCCGAGCGCGTTCCTTATCAACAAAAAAGGCAGCATCGTCTGGAGCGGACATCCGGCAACGATTGATGTCGAAAAGATGATTGCGGAAGAAATAAGCAAATAACCCGGATAAAACAAGAGCGCGCATTCTATTTTTCAACAAAATGCGCGCTCAATAATTGAACCCGAAAAAAGGGTTACTTCATCAACTCGTCAATCTTTTCCTCGAGTGCTTTAGGTTCCAAATCACGAGCGATAACTTTGCCATCTTTGCCGATGATATATGTCGACGGAATCGCCAAAATACCATACGCGTCTGTCACATCGGAGGTGCACAGAAGATTCGGCCAAGTCATCTTTTCTTTCTCGACAAAAACCTTCCAAGCCTTCTTGTCTTGGTCGCAACTCAGACCCAGAACAACCAGACCCTTGTCCTTATATTTCTCATACAGAGCCTTCACACCGGGAATCGACGCGCGGCAAGGACCACACCATGAAGCCCAGAAGTCCAGTAGGACAATCTTATCCTTGAACTGTGCAAGGCTGACACTGGTACCCTTGACGTCAAGAAGCTCAAATGCCATAGGCTCATCACCGGCCTTGAATCCGGCATTCTTCATCTTCATTGATTCAATCTGACGGTCCAAACGCTCGACAAACTTCTTCAACCGAGCATTATACTTCGAATTCGGATACTTAAGGAAATAGGCATCAATCGCGTCGACAAGCTCAACGGCCGAAGCATAAGCGGATTCTTCCGTTTTAGAAGCTGTTGTCGCCTTATCAACATACGAACCAAGAGCCGCAATCAACGCCAGTGCATCCATACTGCGACTTGTCAATTCCTCGGCGTTGAGAACCTCGGCATTCGTCAACTCCATCTTCAGATTCACGAACTGCGCCGCGCCGGCACCAAGCACCGTCACCGCAAGTCCCTCATCGGAAGCGTAACTCTGCGGAAGTCCATCTTTCTCTAGTGACAGCAGATAATCTGATTTGATGAGCTTGGCATTGGAGCTGATTCCGCTCAGCTGCACAGCCTGATCCGGCGACGCCGAATACTTGATGCGCATGCCGTCCTCATTCAAATTGGCGCGAACATCCAGAACGCCAAGATCGGACTTCAGCGAAAGTAGACCATCGGCCTTGGGAACGGGAAGGAAGGGTTTGAGCAAATAGCCTTCGCCCTTGACAAGTTCGCCGTTTGGCTTCATGTAGTTAACATTCGGAATAATGCTCGCCAAAGTCTCATTATCTGCAGAAGATTCCGGAGTATACTCCGAAAGAATTTTGTAACCTGTTGACGAACTCTCTGCGTCATCAAGAACATAAATAATAAGTTTGGACTTGTTGTCAAAGTCGCGAGGTGTCGTGCCAAAAACAACGGTCTGCTTGTTGGTGACGTCGTATGTAAGACACTGCCCTTTTTTTAATTGGTAAGCATCTGACAGCGTTGCGCGCTCCAAAGCATCCTCACCTGTAGCAAGAATAGGGAATGCAAACAAAAAACAAAATGCTAAAACTTGAAAACTATAAGCGTAACTTTTTATTTGAGACATAGATGACTCCCTTTTTCAGGATATTATTTGTTTACAATTCATTTTAGCTTCTAATAGACGATTAAGTAACAATAGCGAACTAAATAGCACCCTCAGCGAAACCTTTTCGCCTTTGCTCTGTAGAATTATTTACACATTAACATTCCCTCAAATAGGAGGCATACAGACTTTGGAACAAGTATCACTACAACCTATGAATGCAATCATCATCGGGGCGTCATCCGGTATCGGTGCGGCGACGGCTGAACAGCTCGCCATCAGAGGATACAGAGTCGCTCTCCTTGCCAGAAGAGAACAGGCGCTCAAGGATCTCGCGCAAATCATCAATCAACGATGCAGATGCGAAGACAGAGCCATTGTCTATCAGCATGATGTTACAAAGTATGATGAAATCCCGGCGCTTTTTGACAAAATCGTCAATGATATGGGAGGCATTGGGCTTGTCTTGTATTGTTCCGGAATCATGTCGGATGTGACTGTCGAAGAATTTGACTTTACAAAAGATAAAGACATGATCGATGTCAACCTTCTTGGAATGATGGCTTGGGTCAATCAGGCCGCGGATCTCTTCCACAGACTTAAGGGGGGCGTCATCGCGGCAATCGCAAGCGTCGCCGGAGACAGAGGCAGACTCGGGCAACCCGGCTATAACACCAGCAAGGGAGCGCAGGCAATTTTCCTCGAAAGTATGAGAAACAGATTGTACAAAGACGGAGTCAGAGTCATCACCTTCAAGCCAGGACCTGTCGACACGCCGCTCATTACGGTGTGCAAAACGAAAACCATGATGATTACGGCTGAAGCCGCCGCAAACAGAATCGTCAAATTTATCACAAAACCGAATTTCAACGGAACTGTCTATGTGCCATGGCAATGGAGTCTGATTATGAAAACAATCATACACATCCCGGGATGTATTTTCCGTCGGTTAGGAATATACTAATGCACGACAATCTTACCAACACAAAGCCTGAATTGTCGCTCAAGAACATCCAACGCGTCGAAGGGTGGGGAACCGCTGTCCATGCCTTTGCCCATGTGCTTTATCCGACAACCGTCGAGCAGGTGCAGGACGCCTTTGAACTTGCCAACAAACTCAACGCGAACATCGCGATGCGTGGCGGAGCGCAAAGTTACGGAGACGCCGCCATCATCAACAACGGTATCGTTCTCGATCTTTCGAAGATGAACAAGGTCATCTCATGGGATCCGCAAACGGGCATTGCTGACCTCGAACCCGGTGTCACCATCGAGAATCTCTGGCACACCATCATCGGCGATGGATACTGGCCTCCCGTCGTAAGCGGAACAATGTTCACCACCATGGGCGGATGTGCCTCGATGAACATCCACGGAAAGAACAATTTTAAAGCAGGAACGTTCGGAGAGCACATCGACGAATTCGACATTGTTCTCCCGGACGGAACACTCAAGACTGTGACCAAAAGCCTCGACGACGACCTTTATCTCTCCGCAATCGGAGGATTCGGAATGATTGGCGCAATTGTCAGAATCCGAATGAAGATGAAGAAAGTTTTCTCCGGACAACTCAGAGTCGAAGCATTCAACACGCCGAATATCCAAGCAATGATTGAATCATTCGAGGATATGTACAAAACATCCGATTATATGGTCGGATGGATCGACACCATTTGTGGTGGCAACGGAAGAGGGCGCAATGTCGTTCACAGAGCGAAGTATCTCAAAGAAAACGAAGACCCCGACCCACGCTACCTCATGAACATTCATGCGCAGGGACTGCCGCCGAACATCATGGGCATATTCCCCAAACGTATGGTACACTTCCTGTTGGCGCCTTTCTGCAACAAGTACGGAATGCGGCTCATCAATGCGGCGAAGTATTACTCCAGCCTGATGACCCCTCAGCATATCATCTATCTGCAGACGCACGGCGCCTTCAACTTCCTACTCGACTATGTGCCGGACTGGAAACTTGCCTACGGAAAAGGCGGACTCATTCAGTTCCAGACGTTTATCCCCAAGGAAAACGCGGCAAAAACGCACACGGAAATCCTCAAGAGAGCGCAACAGGCAGGGATGCCGCCATTCCTCGGTGTTTTCAAGAAACACAAACCGGACCCGTTCCTCATGACACACAGCGTCGACGGATTCTCGATGGCTCTCGATTTTAAGGTCACCAAAAGAAACCGAGAAAGACTCTGGAGACTCACGCACGACCTCACAGAACTTGCTCTCGACAATGGAGGCAAATTCTATTTCGCGAAGGACGCGACCATGCGTCAGGGAACACCGGAGCGATACATTCCCAAGGAAGACCTCGAACGGTTCAAAAAGGTCAAACACCTCTATGACCCCGACAATAGGCTCCAAACGGAACTCAGCAGACGAGTGTTTGGCACTTTCTAAACGCGCAATAATCAAAGCGGGCACCCTGACGAAGGATGCCCGCTTTCCTTTTATCTATCTCGCATCAACGAGCACTACCAAGGCCAAATAGCCAAATCATGGCAAACAGATAAATGCCCATAAACATGTAGTTGCGAAGTCTGAATTTCTCGCGACTAAAGCCGACAATCTCCCCCGCCAAATAGCCACCCACGAGGCCACCAATGTGAGCGTAATTATCAATCATCGTGAACATCACCAATCCCAAAAGAAGATTGAACCCAAGAACACGGAAGAAGGCTTTGTCATCGATGAACAACGAAAAACGGCTTTTGCCGTAACGCACACGAAACGCGACGAGCGCGCCAAACAAACCAAAAATCGCGCCCGATGCGCCAATACTGACCACACGGGGGTCAGCGAAAGCGTAACCGCTGAACGTGCCAGCAAGACCCGCCAATAGGAACACAACCACGAACTTCCACGAACCGTTCAGGCGCTCGGTCAAATCGCCAAGATTGTGCAACACAAGCATATTGCACAGCAAATGAACAAGACCACCATGTAAAAAGATGGGCATCACCAGACGCCACCAGTCACCTTGCTGAACAAGTGAATTGACGCGACCGCCAAGTAACACTAACGAATCAATCGTTACCGAACCATCGCCTACAATCAGTTCGACACCAAACATGATGCAACAAAAAACAATCAGCCCTATTGTCGCGTATGGATGGGACTTGGAGACGCCAAAACGACTGACGCAAACCTCGTGGCTGAGCAACGTGCCCAACTCCTCATCGCTCATCTCGAAGAGACGATCCCGAAAATCGACGTCCGTCGACAATCGCGAAAGTAACGCAGGACGGATAACTTCGTGATACTCGCGTACCAAGTCGTCTTGCTCTTCAAACCGCAATACAATGAGGTTGTCTGAACGGAGAAGTATCGAATTGACATCCGCTGACGGTGACAACCCTGAACGAATAATCATGCCCCGTTCTCCGACGCCCGACGACGCCACAATGCCATGCGATCCAAGCCCGCATAATCCTTGCGAACTTCAACAAACTCCAAATCCGTTGCCAAAGCCTCAACCGCGCTGCCCTGACCGCACCCAATCTCAATCAACAAAAATCCGCCCGGCAACAACAAACGCGAACCCTCGGACAACAACTGACGAATCACATCCAGACCGTCGGCACCGGCAAAAAGCGCCTCCGCCGGTTCATAATCGCGAACATCCGGCATCAACGAATCACGATCGCCCACGGCGATGTACGGCGGATTCGACAAAATTGCATGAAACGCGCCATCGGGTAACCCAGAGAAATCGCCTTGCTGACGAATATCAATCCGCGAAGAAACGTCGAAGGCCTCCGCATTTTCGCGGGTCACACGCACCGCCGTCGGCGATATATCCGTCGCGGTCACGAGCGAATCGCGCCACGTATCCGCAAAGGACACGCAGATGCAGCCGCTGCCGCAACCAATCTCCAGAACACGCCAAGCACCACCGGCAGCTTCTTCGGGAAAATAAGACGGCAATAACTCATGCGCCCATTCAACCAGCAACTCTGTCTCGGGACGCGGAATCAGAACCCCCGGACAAACACGAAACGCGCGACCCATAAAGTCACGCGTTCCCAAAATATAAGCCAAAGGTTCATGCTTGGCGCGACGCATCAACAACTCACGCGACGCATCACGCTCCGCAACCGACAGCGGCTCATCCAAATTCAGATAAACATGCAGCCGATCCGTCTCCAAAACATGAGCCAACACAAGCTCAGCATCCAAACGAGCGCCCCGAATATCGTGGCGTGTCAGATACTCCGTTCCGCGTATAAGCGCCTCACGAACCGTAAAAACAGCATCCGAACGCGAAACAGCATCTGCCATAAAAACTACTTGGACTCCGCGGGCTTGGCCGCCGTCGCTGTTGTGGCCGGTGCAGCAGGCTTTGTTGCGGGTGCAGGCTTTGCAGCAGCGGGTTTAGCCGCAGCTTTCGCAGCAGGCTTCACAACTTCCAAAGTCACATCATCGAAAAGAACATAGGCGCCTTCTAGAGCACTCTTGTTTGCCAAATCGATATTCATCATAGTGGCAGTGGTCGGCACATCAATCGTACAGGCAAACTTACCCCACTTGTCATTCACTTTGGGCCAATTGCCAATGTTGAAGGACTTTAGTTTGCGCTCAACTCCCATATAACCTATACGCATAAAAACGCCAGCCTTGGGATCGGTACGTTTACACCAAAGGGTAATCCTTGCTTGATTGCCAAGGAACGGCTTGAGATTATTCCCTGAGATTTCCTGATACAAATGGCACCAAGGACCTTGCAACTGTACCGCTTTGCCTTTGCCCTCACGACCTTCGACAAGAGCATATTTAGTTGTTGAAGTCCAACTACCTTCGTAAATCGCACGCCAATTTTCCGGAATATCAGCTTTTTTAGCGCTCGGGACATCGAACGAGCCATTCTTCAGACTCTTAACTTCTTCCAAACGCACATCATCAAAGAACACCAAAGACCCCTCGTGCGATGATTTGTTGGCAATATCAATCAAGATAGCTGTTGCCGTTGTTGGCACATCCATGGTGTACTTAAACTCACTCCACTTATCATTGATTTTCGACCAATTTCCAATATTAAACGACTTAAACTCTTTTTTCGGGCCGTAGTAGCCAACGCGCATAAACGCACCTGGCTTTGCTCCGGACACTTTGCCCCAAAGAGAAACTTCGACACGTTTGCCAAGAAGCGGCTTAAGTTGATTTCCACGAATATACTGCCACAAATGACACCATGGACCCTGCAGAGCAACCGCCTTACCTTTGCCATCGCGGCCGTCGACAAGCGCGTATTTGGTTATCGTGGTTTGCAAGCCCTTGTATTGAGCCTCCCACATTGCCGGCAAATTCGCATTGGCATTACTGACACGGTCAAAAGAAGCATTTTTCAACAATGCATCGGGTTCGGTATCGACATCTTTGCCAACGGTCACCGGCGCCGGTTTCGCCGCCTTGACAACTTCGACGATTGGCTTGGTGTCGGCACCGCCAGGAGCATTCCCCTTCGCGTCCGAACTCGCCGCATCCTGCGGGGCGGGCATCTCGCAACCGGCATAGATAACGGAGGCGACTAACATGCCTGCCAACAACAACATTTTCTTCATAAAATAAACCTCATCTATTCTCATAAGTGAAACAAGTTTTGAGCACCCATCCCGACGCAAAAACAGGCGGGACATATACTCTCCTAACTTATACAAACAGAAATGACATTATTTGTCAACTTGACCGGTAAGCGAATTACCCTATTCATTAAAACAAAATAATCCAACAACCCTAAAGTAATAATTATGTAGAAATGTAAGGCATCCCCAAACATGAGACGACCTTACATAATAATTATATCACATTTTTAAGGAGAAGCAATGAAACTAACATCTATCTGTTTCGCCCTTGCAATGGGCGCGACATTCGTATGTGCATCGGCATCTGCGCAAGATACTATCGGCACAGATTTACTTGCATATTGGGACTTTAACGAGACCGAAGGAACCACATGCGCCGACTATAATAACGCGGCCACTGGAACAATGGGGACCGGCGTCACACATGTTGATGGACCTGTCGTTGATTTTGGCAAAGCCGTTTATTTTGACGGAACAGCCGGAACCGCAATCATCAACCTCGTCCAAGCAGACAGCGTCAGCAGTCCCGACACAAACAAACTCACCTGGTCATACTGGATCAAGTTTGACAAGGCATTCGACACCACCGGATGGCGCAACTACGAAGGTATCGTCAACAGCGCCAGTGGACAAGATTACTTCATCGTATACAAAGACAACTATAACAAGCAAGTGCGTTTGAAGATTATCGCTCAGGATACAGCGCAAAAACGTTGGTGCCTCGCCGGTACAGAACTTCCGTCAATCGGAGCATGGCATCATATGGCATGCGTCTGGGACGGAGACAAAGCGTCCGATAACATGGCATGGTATGTCGATGGCGTCAAGGCCGTCAACTGCATTGACCCTGAACCGACCGTATGGCCCACCAACAAGGTCAGAACTTCTCAGACAACTTGCATCGGAGCAAAAACAAACTCAAACGGACAGGAACTCCAAGGATCAATCGACGATCTCGCAATGTGGAAACGCGCATTGCCTGAACAAGAAATCCAGTTCATTTACAACAATGGCAAACAGCTTAAAGACATCCTGGATGTCAAGGCTGAAGTCTCCGACTGGTCATTGATGTAAGTCGCATCAAAACTTAACAAGTAAATAAAAAACAGGTGAAGGGTTCCCAAGGTCCTCCGCCTGTTTTTTTGCTTTCTTTTTGCGCAAATCATTCTCGCGCTTATCTACAAGTTTTCTTTCAAATCCCAAAAGCTCGTCAAAACATCCGTCGTGGGCAAAACAACATGGGACTCGGACAGACGACTATCTGCACCCATGCATGTCACCTAATCTTCATCCAAACAAGCCTGCGCCTTCTTGTACGCCTCGACACTTGCAAACGTTTGCCTATTACGTTCCGTGACGATATCGCCGGTCATCTCGCTCGCCGGATAATCATACCGCAAGGACTTCCCCGCCCCTGATACCCTTGATAACCCTGATAAAACTGCGCCCAACAATCATAAACTTTTTCTGATTGAACCAAAAGCAAGCAAAATATAGTGTCCTACGTTTTTCTCCGAGTGGTTTATGATATGTTTTCCCCGCATAACTGGTAATTGCATATAGTAACTTTTCCAGACTTTTTACGAATCGGAGCATGCCTATTATGATTGACCCTCGCGACAAAGAACTCGCTCAAATTCTCGTCTCGTACGCGACGAAAGCCCACGAAGGAGACCTCGTTTTTGTCGAGTGCATTGGCGCCGACACGCTCGGTCTCGGGCAGGCTGTCGTCGAGGCTGCCGTCGCGGCCGGAGCTGCGCCGCATCTCCAGTACGCAGAATCGGCGCTCACGCGTAGAATCATCAACAACGCTTCGGATGCCGTCTTTGAGCGGATGGCGCAATTCCAACTTAAGCAAATGCAGGACGCCACTGTCTACATCGGCATTCGCGGAACGGGCAACGCCTTCGAGATGAACGGCGTCAACCCCGAACGCCTCAAGGTGTATTCGCGCATTGTCGCCACACCCGTTCACATGAACGAGCGTGTCAAGAACACGCGCTGGTGCATCTTACGCTACCCGAACCCCGCGATGGCGCAGATGGCGGGCAAGAGCACCGAGGACTTCGCCAAGTTTTACTACGATGTTTGCTGCCTCGACTATCCGTTCATGGACAAGGCTTGCGTCCCGCTCAAGGAAATCATGACGCGAACCAACACTGTGCGCATCAAAGGCCCCGGCAAAACGGACGTCTCTTTTTCCATCAGCGGCATTCCCGCGATTCCATGCACCGGCAACATGAACATCCCCGACGGCGAGTGCTTCACAGCCCCGGTGCGCGACTCCATCAACGGATGCGTCCAATTCAACACGCCGACGATGCACGAAGGGCAAGCCTTTAGCAACATCACGCTTCAATTTAAGGACGGCAAGGTTGTGCAGGCGCAGGACGAGGACGCCAGCAAAACGGCAGCCCTCAATAAGGTGCTCGACGTTGACCCCGGAGCCAGATTTGTCGGCGAATTTTCGCTCGCGTTCAATCCGTTTATTTTCGACCCAATCGGCGACATTCTCTTCGACGAGAAGATTTGCGGCAGCTTCCACATGGCGCTCGGGAAGTGCTATGACGAGGCCCCGAACGGGAACAAGTCGACCATTCACTGGGATCTCGTTTGCGTTCAGCGCCCCGAGTTTGGCGGCGGCGAAATCTGGTTTGACGACAAACTCATTCGCAAGGATGGCATTTTTATCATCGACGAGCTCAAGGGGCTAAACCCGGACAACTACAAAAGGAACAACGCCGAATAGCAGACCATGAGAATCCTCTTCGCCTTTAACGCCTTCAAAGGGTGCATGACCGCGCAACACGCCTGCGAAACCGCAGCCCGAGCCGCGGCCGCATGCGGGCACGAAGCGCGCGTTTGCCCCATGGCGGACGGCGGAGACGGCACGGCCGAGATTCTGCGCGAAGCACTCCGGTGCCAGACGATTCCGGTCGCCGTGCATGGGCCGCTTGCCGATACGGTCATCGCACGTTACGGATGGGATTTCCAGTCGAAAACGGCCATCATGGAAATGGCCGCGGCGTCAGGCATCGCACTCTTGCCTGCGAGCAAACTTGACCCGATTCACGCCTCAACTTTCGGAACTGGCGAGATGATTCGACACGCCATCGTTCAGAAAAAAGCCCGTAAAATTATCATTGGTCTCGGTGGTTCAGCAACCGTCGACGGCGGCGCCGGAGCGGCACAGGCGCTCGGATGGAAATTCTTTGACCAAAACGGCGCACTCATTCCGGATGGCATCGGCGGCGGCGAGCTGACGCGCATCATCTCCGCGAATTGTCCGGTTGGCGACGACGCGATAACGAAGCCCGTCGATATACAGTTGCTCTGCGACGTCCGGAATCCACTCCTCGGAGACAACGGCGCAGCAGCCATCTTCGGCCCGCAAAAAGGAGCGACGCCGCAACAGGTTCAACTGCTCGAAGACGCTCTCGTGCACTGGATGATTCGCGTCATTAATCGGCCCGACGTCGCTGCAAAACCCGCGGCAGGAGCGGCAGGAGGTCTGGCGGCCGGGCTGGTCGCTTGCTGCGGAGCGCAATTCGCGAACGGAGCCGAAACGGTGGCCAACATGGTCGGACTCAAAAAGAACATCGAATGGGCTGACATCGTCGTTACCGGCGAAGGGCAACTCGACGAGCAAACACTCATGGGCAAGGCGCCGGCCATCGTCATCGAAAACGCAAGAAATCTAAACAAACCGATTGTTGTCGCTGCCGGACGCGTCACACTCGACGAACAGGACATTCATCAAGCGGGCATCAACAAAGCTTTGCAAATCACTCCGTCCAACACGGATCTTGCGACAGCACTCCGCGACGCAGCAAAATTCCTCGCGCAATCTATCACGGATTTTCTCGCGACGCAAACTCATAACAGCTAATCGCCCACCGTAGCGGCGGTTTTGCTACTTGTTGTCGTCGTCCTTATTCTCGTCGGACTTGTCGCCGTCGATTTTCCCCATCAGCGTATTATAAATCGCAAAGCCATTGCGGCCTTGTTCCTTGGCGTGATACATCGCCAAGTCCACGCACTTATACAAAAGGTCAAAGGTGTTGCCATCGTTTGGGAAGATGGCGGCGCCCAAACTCACGGACACATCAATCTCCGAATTCAGCGTCTCGAACAAACGTCGGCAAATACTCTCGGCTTTATCTTCGATCTGGTCGCCCGCAAAATCACGCATGAAAACCATGAACTCGTCGCCACCCAAACGTCCAATCAAATCATGTTCGCGCAACAGACTCCGCAACTTCGACACAACCGAAAGCAAAACACGGTCGCCTGCCTGGTGTCCCAAAACATCATTGATTCGTTTAAAGTTGTCAACATCAACCAGAACCAGCGCGTGTGTTCGCTTCCAGTCGTTTTCCAAAATCTCCGAGACCTTCTTCTCGAAGGCTGCACGATTCAGCGCGCCGGTCATCACGTCCAACTCAGCACGCGATTGCAACGCAATCTCGCTCCGTTTTTCTTCATCAATATCATTGACAACGATATAGGCCTTGATGTCGTCTATGTCAGGATACTGCACCAACTGGATATCCATGCGAACCCAGCGATGACCCTTGCCATCACGATTGATGCGATACTCCAGGCTGTGGGTATACTTGCCATCATAGAACGAACCAATCAGCCATTTGCGATTGACCAAACTCAAGAAGGCGGCGCGGTCATCGGGGTCAACCATCACCGAGCGTATCTGTGTCCGCTCATCGAACTTGGCACTCGCAGTCTCATTCAGCGGCCTCAAGTAATCGCCTTCGACGCTCTCGGTGATGTCACGAGTCAAATTGCACTCAAAAACAATCGCCTTATTGGTGGGCATCGACGCGAGTTCATTCTTCCACTTTTCATAGATGATTTCCTTCTCGCGTTTATCCGTCACATCACAATACGAAACAATGAGTTGAACGGGCTTGCCGTTCTTGTCAAACAGCGGCGTTCCCTTGGAATACACCCAACGCCAACGTCCCTTAGCATCACGTGTCAACGATGTGACTGTCGCGTGCGGCTCACCGGCGCATAACTTCGCGAAGAACTCAAGATAAGGTTCGCGACTCTCTTCCGACAACATATTAAGCACACTATCAGGGACATTCTCAATCACATTCGGCTGAGCAAACTCATCCTCCGTGTCACGGTAAAGAGTCCGACTTGCGATATCATACCGTAAAACCTTCATCTCGCTCTGTTGCAAAGCAACGTGATACTGCTGCTCGCGAAATTCAATCTCTTCAAGTTCTTCGGTCAATTTACGAGAATAACGCCGCTCACGTGCTATCAAGAAAACGATGATGCAACCAATCAGGAACATTGCGACTGCCATGACATAAACATTCCCACGAGAAATGCTCGCGACTTCCGAATCAATCACTGAACTCTTGACAACATTGACCAAGAACCAACGTGTCTGCTCGATTCCCGGAATCGTTACAGGAATATAGGCGGCGATGCATCGATTGCCTGTCACAACGTATTCGATACTGCCCGCACGATTATTCGCAAAATCCTCACGCAAAGTCGCAATCATCCCCGGGTCCTGCATCGCATTGTCAAGGTAGTCAAACAGATTGTGGCCTGCTTTGATTTCGGAATCCACTTGCTTCTCGGCGGAGCATACCAACACACCATCATCACGACAGATATAAGAATAACCGCGAGTGCCATAGACCTCAGATATCAACAGCGGAGCCATCCGTTCTGTCTTCAAACTTCCGTGCAAAACGCCAACGACTTCCGAACCTCGTTCAACCGGAACAGACAGAATAAGCAGCGAATCGTTCGCGGCAATACGACCCGCAGAGATAAACTCCAAAGAGCGATTGCCTTTCATGGAATTTTGAAAATACAAACGATCTTTCACATTCGTCTTTTCACCATTATTCAGATACGCTGACCCATCAGGATAATCCATGACCAAATGGAAAAACATTGTCTTTCCGACAACCGAATTAAGATAACTGACAACTGATTCCGAGGTCTCATCTTGACGAACAACGATACTCGTGGCGATAACGTCCAGAGTCCGGTACTGTGAAGCGACGATGCTATTCAGCGTGCGTACCTGTTCCGAAGCCGAATCGCGCAAAACATGACGAGTCTGATTATAAAGATTCCCGTGCGCTATATACTCGCCATACAACAAAACACCAATCACAACAACAATGATAATGACTGGTATAAATATCGCAAAAAACAACCCGCTGTTCGGATTGGATTTTGCCTTTGTCATCTCGGCGTTTAACTCATGCACCATAAACTGTCACAAAAAGTATATAACCAATCCAAATAATAAAAAGTCTACACTTTCGCCGAAACCCAATAATAGTCTAAATAATTTATAAAAACAAACGTTACTATTCGTTTTTCACGTTAATATCTATGGCTATATTTAAAATACTACTATACTTTTGTTGTACAGACAAAGCTCTCTATCCTTTGAAGACAAAACCAACCGCTTCGACGGCAGCACCGATTGCCGCAACATCCGCGTTACCGGTGACGATTGCGACGCCGCGTTCCAAATCAACGCGAACTTGACTCACACCGCGAACACCGCCGATGGCCTTTTCCACGGTCGCCTGACAATGGCTGCAATGCATGCCCTCAATCTGATAAACTTGTTCCATGGTTCCAATTTCCTCTCGGTGACTTTTCTTGTGAAAATACGCATTGATGCACAAACCAATTAAGACGACACTGCACAAACATTCGAAGACGAACCAACTGCCGGACATGTGCGTGTGTCCGCTGACACTGGCGGGCAAGGCAAACCACGCCGCAGGCAAACAATAATCAACAAATAGTCCAATCGTCATCGAGCCGCCAACAATCGACAGCAAATACAATGCCAGTGTCTTGCGACCCATGACGCGCCCGACAACAAACAGCGACGCGGCATTCGCCGCAGGCCCGGCCATCAAAAGCACCAGCGCGGCGCCCGGGGACAGTCCCTTGAGCATCAACGCCGCAGCGATGGGAATCGAGCCTGTCGCGCACAGGTACATCGGAACCGCCAAAAGCACCACCACAACCATATTCAGGAGCGGTATGTCGGCATACTGCGCGATGAATTGACTCGGAACAAAAACAGTAATCAGTCCGGCTACCAGCAAACCAATCAGCAGCCACTTGCCGATGTTCCCAAACATCTCGACGAAGCCATAGCGCAGAACCTCGCGCATCGTGCGAGGGACATTCTCATGATTGTCACAGCAGTCATCATTGCACAAGCCCGCCACAGCAGCGTCGGACGATGAGGCGGACGTAGGAGGCTCTTTCGAATCGAACAGATTGACAAACACTCCGCCAAAAATGCCCGAGAGAAGAGCCGCAATGGGACGTAGTATCGCAAAGGGCAACCCGAGCAGCGAGTATGTTGCCAAAATCGAGTCGACGCCCGTCTGCGGGGTCGCAATCAAAAAGGCGACCGTCGCGCCTCGCGAGGCGCCTTCGCTACGCAAACTCATCGCTGTCGGCAGAACACCACACGAGCACAACGGCAACGGAATCCCGAATAGTGTCGAATACAAAACGGAACGGAAATTGCGTCCCGACAAATAGTCCGCGTAATAGTGACGGGGCACATAAACATGCAACAACCCCGCAAACAAAAAGCCGAGTAGCAAATACGGAGAAACCGCGTTGAGCAGTGAGAGTAGCGACATCAAGTAATGTGTCATCGCAAAAGGCCTTTCTGTCCGTAGCAAACTCGCATACATGACATTACTAAATACAAATGAACTGCCGCCTTTTCTTCGGGCATCGCCCGCACAAAACAACGCAATTCACTATACTAGAGCAACGCCCGATTGCGCGGAGCACAATCGAGCATGAAAGATTAATCCTTGAGCCAGATTGTTCCCGTCGGATGATCCTGTAACCGAACACCCAAACCCGCCAAATCATCGCGAATCTTGTCCGCGATGGCAAACTGTTTAGCCTTCTTCGCGTCCGCCCGAACTGCGACAAGCAAATCGAGTAGCGCATCAGTCAACCCGTTGTCACCCTCCGCAGAACCCGAAGCGTCAATCAAATCCGCAAGGCCAAGAATATCCAGCATTCGGCGCAACTCGGCCAGTAAACCGGCAACGCGAGCGGCTTCGGCGCTATCATCCATCTTCCGCGAAAGTCGAGCGCGAGCATCGTTCAGCGCCGTGACAATCTCAAAGACAACGCCGATTGCGCGTTGAGTATTAAAGTCGTCATCCATCGCTTCCTTGAAGTCTGCCGCAAAGCTTGCGCCAACGGACGCGTCCGCCGCGCCGCCACACGACTTGGCCAAAATCTTGGACGAAGTCTGCAAGGCCTCGCGAATTCGGCCGATGGAATTGTCTGCTTCCTTCAAAGCGCCGTCATTGTAATCCAACGGATGACGATATTGCGCCGACAACAAAAAGAAACGAACTGCCGCAGCCGGGAACAACTTCAGAACATCGTCAATCGTGAAGAAGTTGCCCAGTGACTTGCTCATCTTCTCCGCGTTGATGGTCAAAAATCCGTTATGAATCCAATACTTTGCCAACGGCTGGCCCGTGACGCCAGTACTCTGGGCGCACTCGTTTTCGTGATGCGGGAACACCAAATCCGCGCCGCCACTGTGAATGTCAATCGTCTCGCCAAGATGCTTCATACTCATTGCCGAGCACTCGATATGCCACCCCGGACGACCCTTGCCCCAAGGGCTATCCCAAGAAGGCTCGCCGGGCTTCACGCCCTTCCACAGAGCAAAATCCATCGGGTCTTCTTTCGCGTTGTCAACTTCGACACGAGCGCCCTCGCGCATATCGTCTAACTTGCGCCCGGACAACGAGCCGTATTGCGACAACGAGCGAACTCGAAAATTCACATCGCCGCCACACTCATACGCCAAACCCTTGTCTAACAAACGACTAATGATATTCTGCATCTCCGCGATGTGTTCCGTCGCCAAAGGATGAACCGTTGCCTTGCGCACACCAAGGGCACTCGCGTTCTTATAATACGCCTCGATGAAACGCTTTGCGAGGGCATCCCACGATTCGCCATTCTCATTCGCGCGACGAATGATTTTGTCATCAATGTCTGTAAAGTTCTGCACGAACTGGACTTCATAACCGACAGATTCAAGATAACGACGAATCGTATCAACGACCACAAAATTGCGGGCATTGCCGACATGAAAATAGTCATAGACGGTCGGGCCGCAATTATACATCGTGACCAGTGGTGGTGCCTGTGGGACAAATTCCTCTTTTTGACGGGTCGCTGTATTATAAACGCGCAATGACATGAATCAATTTCCTTCTAACTTATCTCTATTTCTTCCTACATCTCAATCAACTCAACACTGTCAATCCAGACATTCCGATCTTCCTTGGAATCGGCCGGAATCCCATCACTGTTGTTCTGGAACAGAAACTCCGCGTTGTAGTTACCAACCTCCAGAGGAGGGTCAAACTCTTTTTGGAAAACCTTGCTTGTCGCACTGTCAACCGACAAGGAGTCGAACGCCACGACCAACATCGACGACGAAGTGTGCGCGACGCGAACTTGAATCACAGGCCAAACGCCGGCGGCCTGACTGCCGTGAGCGTTGAACTTGATGGCCTTGATGGCCTTTTTCGCGTACAAATTCTCGGCAATCAATTTTCCGTTACTCCACATCAGCCACGAAGTGCCGTCAGCCTTGCCGACATCGCCCTTCATGTCGCGACCCAGACGGCTCAGCGGCGAAGCCTTCTCAGCAGTCAGCGTCGTCGGAGTTTCCAATGTCGAAACGGATTCCGTCGTGGCTTTATCCTTGGGACTGGGAGCGTTCGGATTCAGAATGATTGCGTCAATCCATACATTCCGATCCTCTTTCGAGAACTCCGGAATGCCCTCGCTGTTGTTCGTGTAGAAAATTTCCGCGATATAATTACCGGCGGGCAACCCTCCGGTAACATTCAACGGGTAAAACTTCCCCGTCTTTGTATTGATTGTCAAATCTTCCGCGACATCGAACGACTTTGCGAGCTTCGTGTTAATCAGGCGCACCTTAATCTTTGGCCAGACATCCCCCGCCGGAGCGCCATGAGCTTTCACAACGGCCTCATTGATGCCGCCATTTACCCATAAATCAACCGCGCGGATACTTCCATTGCTCGTCATCATATAGGAACCATCAGTATCCACCCGACCACAATTATCGCCACTCATTTGAGCGCCGGTCACAGCAAGTCGTGTCATACGTTTTGGATTCACAGACGCGGCGGCAGCCTTGTCTTTGGCAATATCGGCTTCCGTGGGATCCGAAGGCTTGGGCTGAGCACAACCGAATATAAACGGCAAACTCACGCTCAACAAAACTAATAACATATAACGATGATTCATAACTCTATAGCCTTTCTTCTGTTCTAATCAAAACACTCTATCCTAAGAATCGCGAGGATCACCAATCGCCTCGATTTTGCGTGTCTGCTCCTCGCGGAAACGTGCCCAGGCCTCGCGCACACGGGCATCCTTTCGCGCAATCTGCGCCACACACATCAGCGCCGCATTCACGGCACCGGCCTTGCCGACAGCCATCGTCCCGACGGGAACACCGGCAGGCATCTGCACTATCGCCAAAAGAGCATCCATGCCCTCAAACGCGCCGGCAGGCAGAGGAACACCAAAAACGGGCAACAGCGTCTTCGCGGCACACAACCCCGCAAGATGCGCAGCCAAACCCGCACCCGCCACAATCGCCTCGAAACCACGAGACTCCAGTGGCTCAACATAGGAAAACAACGCATCGGGCGCACGATGAGCACTGATGACACGAACTTCACATTCAACGCCTAATGTCGACAACATATCAACACAATGGCTCATCACATCCCAGTCACTGCGCGAACCCATAATCACGGCAACGCGAGGCATAACACTTTCCGACACAATCATATCCTTCTGTTCATAACTAATGTAAATAACTCAAACGGGTAATAATAATTCCAAACGCCGCCAAACACGGCGATCGCAGAGCACAAACTCTACTCCGAATACAGCAGATACTTCGCGCGCATGTCGAGAAACTCGCGCAAATCATCCTGCCACGCCGCGCAAATGTCCTCGACTTTCTCGGACCGGATGCGAGTCGACAAGCCGCGAACACCCATCAACCGGTCGCACCAGTCACGCAAAACAACCTTGTCTCCGTAAACATCCACAAAACCCTTGAGCAGATGCAATCCTGTATCGACGCTGGAGAACGCCGACGCATCAACAACATGCACCTGAACGCCACCACAAACCTCGCCTTTGAACTTGCTAAAGGTCGGTTCAAAAATGACGGGGCGGAATCGAACACCGAGCAAATTCTTGGCATTCATATGCCGAGCAAACGACTCGCCATCAACCCACGGAGCGCCAATCAGCTCGAAGGGGAGTGTCGTCCCGCGACCCTCGCTCAGGTTTGAACCCTCAAAAACACAAGTCCCAAGATAGATTTCCGCGCAGTGAATACTCGGCATATTCGGCGATGGAAATACCCATGGAAAACCGGTTTCGCCGAAGGTCTGCCCACGACGATAATCGTTCATCTTGACAATGAACAAATTGACCTTCAAGGACATGTATTCCTCGTTGACCAGTGTCGCAAACTCGCCCATCGTCATGCCATGACGAACCGGAATGCTCACCGGGCGACCTTCCCAGTAACGGCCGATAATCCCGCAATCAAAACGGAGCGGTGCGCCCTCGACTCGCAAACAGCCCACCGGATTCGGACGGTCAAAAACAACAAACTCCTTGCCCGCCTTGGCGCAAGCTTCCATCGCGTAGGTCATCGACCAGCAATAGGTGTAAAAACGGGCGCCGACATCCTGAATATCGAAAACCAAAACATCAAGCATATCCAGCTGAGCAGGCTCCGGGGCGCGGCGTGGGCCATAGAGAGCATAAACGGGCAATCCCGTCTCGCGGTCAACATAGTCCTCGGTCTCGACGCCTGCCTGCGAACAACCACGGACGCCATGCTCCGGTCCAAACAACGCCACCACCTCAACGCCATCGGCAGCGGTAAGCAAATCAATCAAATGGGTATAGTCCGGTGAAACCGAAGTCGGATTGACAAGCAAACCCACACGCTTCCCCTTCAAATGCGCAATCAACAAATCGATCTGACTAACCATGATAAGCTCCAATTATTGTAGAGACTACTCGGGAACCGTTTGCTTTTCCAAGCTACGATACAACCGCCCGGCAATCTTCCGTTCATCACCACTCAGCGGTGCCTGACGCTCAACATACTGCAACAAGACACGAGCATCATCCGTATATCCCTGACGACGGAACACCTCAGCCAACTCAATCCATCGCGAGTAGCCGGTCGGCTGTTGCGAAATCAACTGTGACAACACGTCTTCCGCATCGGACGGAACGGGAGCAGACTTGATGGACATCTGGGACAAAATCTCATCCGCGCGCGCCGACAACTTCGCGAACGCGGCATTATTGACCGTGCCGGTCGTCGCCTTGACTTGCGACTCGAGCAAACCAATCTCGGCCTCCTGCTCATATGTCCCGGTCAAACCCTTGAACATATCCCGAGCGGCCGTCATATACGCCAAGCCAAGCGGCAGATTCGGCGGTGTCTGCGACAACAGCGCGACGCCCTTGCGCTCACGCCGAGCGGCAAGCAGTTTCTGCACATCCGCCACCGAAAGCGGCAACTGCGACGTCAACAAATCCAGACGCATATCAATCTCATCGCTATGGAAATCGGGGCGCTTCGTGTGGAAATCCTCCATCAACTGGCGAGCCTTGATAATCTCGCCCTGCGAAGTAAGTTGGTCAACGTTATACAACATCGTCTTGTATTCGGCCGTGATGCGGTCAGGATAAATAATCTCGCGGCCGAACGGATTCACATTGTTAATGATAGAGCCGACCGAGGTATCAGTCTTGCTCATCCCCGGGCGTGCCAACGTGCCATTGGCGCCCGTGCGACCATCCGAAACGGTCGAACGTTGAACCAAGAGCGACGCACCAACAATACCAATCACAATCAGAACTGCAACAATCGCAGGCCACAAGGAACTCATCAGCGGTTTCGCAAACCGGAAAATTCCCGTCGAATTGTTCTTGTCACGACCCGCCCCGATGCCAACCTTAATTCCGCGTGTTGGGGTGTGCGGGTGGGACTCAGACATCACAACGCCATGTTCCATGATGGACGATTTATGCGGACGCGGTGTCTCTATCGATACAGTTGCACCATCGCCCAGCGAGGCCTCAAGCGCTTGGGCCATCTCATCGCCATTTGCGAAACGGTCAGGCTTTTGCTTGGCCATCGCCTCCATCACGACCTGCGCAAGCGCCGGACGGCAGGACGAATTAAACTTCGAGATTGGCTCGGGCGTCTCATACAAATGCTTCGTCGCGACGGCAATCGGGTTCTCGGCATCATACGGCACACGGCACGTCAGCGCATAATACAAGCATACACCTAACGAATACAAATCCGATTGACCATCAACGCCGCGCCCGATAACCTGCTCAGGAGACATAAACTTCGGGGTTCCAAGACTGACACCGGTCTGCGTCTTAATTGTTGAATCCTCGCGCAGCGCGATACCGAAATCGGTAATCTTGACGGTGTCGTCCTTCAAAACCAAAATATTATCCGGCTTGATATCACGGTGCGTGATACCGCCATCGTTCGCGACCTTCAGCGCGCGCGCAACCTGTGCCCCAATCCGAACCACACGGGCATCGGACAGCGGAGTATTCGTTTCGACGGCATGGTCAATGATTCGTTGCAAACTCTCGCCATCAACAAACTCCATAACGATGCAATAGGTATGCTCATAATCCAGACGGTCATAAATCTGAACAATATTTTCGTGTTGCAACTGGCCGACGGTGTTCGCCTCATTCTCGAAGCGTTTGCGAAACTCCTCGTCTCCCGCCAAGTCCTCGTTCAATACCTTGATGGCAACTAAACGGTTGCCCATATTTAGCTGAACGGCCTTGTAAACGGTACCCATGCCACCCTTGCCAATGATGGATTCACAACGGTACTTGTCATCGATGATGAATGGTAGCGTAAAGCTCATTGATAAACGATTGCGACCCCCCGATGAACAGGGATAGCAACTGCAAAAACACCGGAAGTAACTCGCATTCTTCCGGAATTCAACACATGCGCCATATCTCTTTTGTTATTGAATCTCATGCTCTGGCAAGATATTTTTTGTGGCACTAAAACCACACTGTCTTTCCTTTTCTTTTCCTATCTATTGATAACCTATCACAAGGACTGGCATTCTTCATTTTCTTTGTGATAATTATGGATGAAATTCGTCACCCTGCACCGAATAAACCGTCTGCCCACTCTCGATGCTGCCCGAGGGTAAATCAGCAAACGTTACACCTGCATGAACCAGACAATTTTTCCCGATACGCATTCCGGCCGGTAATATCGCGCCCTTGCCAACAACCGAAATGCCCGTGTTCAGCAAATCCGGACGAGCGATATTATTTATATCTTCACCAAAACCAACTTTACAATTCTGGTCAAGAATACAGCACTTGTCGATGATGGCCTTGTCTATCTGACAGTGAGGGCCGATCACCGTATCATTCATGATGACACTGTTGCGCACAACCGAGCCTTTGCCAATATGAACGCCGGGGAACAAAACGCTATGCTCGACTTCGCCCTCAACAACGCATCCACGGGGAACGAAACTGTCGCTGACATAGGCACCGCGACCAATGCGGGCCGGCATATAATTCGCGACTTTCGAATCATAGTGGTTCGTCCGAATATCCCACTTAAAGAAATCCAAACCGGAATCGGGATTCAGGGACTCCATGTTGGTCTGCCAGAACGAATCGATTGTCCCGACGTCCCTCCAGTAACCATCAAAACGCCAGCCGTACATATTGTCCTGTTGCTGCATCTTGGGCAAAATATCCTTGCCAAAATCAAAATGACTGTCGGGTTGCTGAGCATCCTCGCCCAAGCGGTGCATCAGCACTTGCGCGTTGAAAACGTAAATTCCAAGAGAGGCCATATTGGACATCGGATTCGTCTTAGGCTTCTCTTGAAAACCCAAGACACGTCCATCTTCAGCCGTGTGGACAATCCCGAAACGAGACGTATCTTCCCACGGAACTTCCTGCAGCGCAAGCGTACAATCGCTATGATGATGAACATGGAAGTCAATCATCATCTGATAATCCATGTTATAAATATGGTCGCCCGACAAAACCATCACGATATCAGGCTCATAACGCATAATGAATTCACGGTTCTGCCAGACAGCATCCGCCGTCCCCTTATACCAGTCGCTGTCCGTCTCGCCCGTATAGGGAGGCAAAATCCGACAGCACCGATTACGAGACTCATAACCCCACCACTCGCCATGACCGACATGTTCCATCAGGCTCATGGGCTTGTACTGAGTCGCGATGCCAACATAAGGAATTTCCGCGCGCATCGCGTTCGAAAGCGTAAAGTCGATAATACGATACGCACCACCAAAGGGAACCGCCGGCTTCGCGCGGCGTGAACTCAAGATAGACAGCCGGGAACCTTGTCCACCGGCAAGTAACATGGCTACGATTTTCATGCTATATAATACCTACTCTCTGCTACAATTCTGAGCCAATTTAAATTATACGTCTTGCTCGATAACCACAATTCTCAATCTGCCACAAAATCGGTACTACCGCGCCTTTTTGGCGTTGCGTTTGACAGCGACGCCATCCGGAAGTTGCGGTTCACCACCAATCACGACCTTCATGCGACGCTTCGCCTTGTTGTATTTGTCGACACGAATCGCGATCTTGACCGCTGTTTCGACATTTTCGCGAGCGCCTTCGAACCCCGCGGCAGGCTCCTTGATTTCCTCTAACTTGAAGATATAGAAGCCATCCTTACCCATCATCACCTTGCTCACTTCGCCGGGCTTCAAGTCCGCAAGACCCTCGGCCATCATCTCCGTGATTTTGCCCGAGGACGCGTCAAGCCAGCCTAGCTCGCCGCTCTGCATACGTGACGGCGCCTGACTTTCTTTCAATGCGACAGACCCGAAATCCGCGCCATCAGCGATGTTCTTGCGCAGATTCTCCATCACATCACGAACCGCCCGAGCGGCATCGGAGTCCTGCGGCATTGGCTTGAAAATCTCCGCGACGCGAATACTACGGGACGGCTGATACAGCTCCGGCGAGTTATCATAAATTTCCTTCAGTTTTTCTTCCGAACCATACTTTTCACGAAACTCGCGCTCAACAATTTTATCAACCAGTGCGGCATCCGCAGCTTCACGGTTCAAATCCTCTTGAGAAATCCCCTTGCCAAGCATCACCTGTTGCACCTTCTTTGCCTTCTCGCTGCGCTTGTCAAGATACGCCTGAATCTCGTCTGCCGAAACATTCTCGCCATCACTCCGTGCCATCTCGGCAATAGCCGTCCGCTCCGCCCAGTCATTCACCAAGCGATACTCGATATTATCACGCTGTGAAGTCTTGGGGTCAATGCCCTCGGACTCGATAATGGCGTCAACCTGCTTGCCAACGCTATCCGCGTCCATATCCTTGTCGCCAACTTGCGCAGACAAACCGGCACCCGCGCCGAGGCGCTTTGCCAGTTCCGGCGGAAGCTGCGTCAAGTCCGGCACAATTCCATCCGAATCAACGCCAGCACGCTTGTCGAGCGCTTTCTCGGCCGCGCGAGCCACAGCCGGATCAACACCGGCTTTCTTCAAATCCTGTTTGATTTTCTCATCCACAATCTGGTCAGCAATGTCGGAAGACACAACGGACGAAGACGAAGACTGGTCAACCAAAACATCATTCTCGTTTGCTGCCGCAGACGTCGTCGTCGGGGCGGGTGGCGGTGTCGGCAGCGGGGTCGCCATTGGAACGGTCGCATCGGCCGGAGGCGTCGCTTCCATATTAACATTTCCGTGACTGACAACAACACCACTACGGGGCGTCGTAACAGGCTTCTGCGCAAGATTCGGCGGAACGGTCGGAACAGCATCCGGAGAAACCAGAACCTTGCTGATGGCCTTTTCCTCAGGCGTCGGCATCTTCTCCGCGCTATCGCTCGAAAACGCATCCTGACTCGAATCGACGGGAACCACATCATTCGGAACGATATCATTGGAAATGACGTCGTTCGAGGCAGCGTCCGTTGGACTTGTTGGCGTCGGGCTTGCGATAGGCGAGGCGCCTTCATTCGTCACAATGTCATCGGGCAACGGTGTCTGCAACGAGTCCATCGCCACCGGCGTCGGCAATGCCTGACTCGCATACGGAGTCGGTAGCGGAGGCATTCCATCGGACATGAAGCTCTGCACACCACCCAGCGAATCCGCGCCATCAGCTTCAATGCCAGTCGCGCCCTTGTCCGTCAACGACGCCAAGGGCGTCGGTACAAACTGATTTGGGGACAAATGCTGCATCGCACTCAACAACTTCAAATCATTATCCGCCGTGGTTGGTGTCGGGGTGACACTCCAATTCCCAAGCCCTTGCGGAATGGCAATCGGTGGCAGAGTCGCGGTGGGCGTCGGCGTCAAGCCATAAGACTTGTTACTCTCCGAGGCGGGTGTCGGCTTCAGTAGCATATCGCCATAAATCAGTTTTTGCTGTTGCGCCGCAGCCTGTTCGGCAATATTCTTCGGCGAAAGATCACCCGTCGGTGTGAACGTCTGCGCGCTACCCACACTTGCGGATCTCGTGTTGCTCTGAATCGCATAACGGCCGCTCGCGTCTACCTGATTCGCGGGATTGACCGCCGCGATAGCAACAGATGGGGGAGCAATCGGCGGGGGAGGCAGTGGGTCACTGCTCTGAGGCGTCATTTCTGTGCCGACCTTCGGCGAGGCTGAAAAAACAGACGGCGTCACACTCGCCCCGATGAGCGAAACACTTGTCGTTGTCGACGCGACGCCGCCAAGTTCAATGCTAGACGAATGAGAGGGAGAATCAACACTGACATCGGCATCCGTCGCTGTATAGCCAATCGCCCTTTCCGAAACAGAAGGATTCATCCGAACAACAGGCGAGTAAACACGGCGGTTCTCGGGCATGCGAGATTCGTCCGCATCCGTCAGCGGCAAAACGGAATCGGACTCATTCACGCCCGCAACATTCGCCGCTTTGTCAGCCGAACTGAAATACAAAAGCACGATAACAAAGATGATAAAAGCGGAAACAAATAAGGTCAAATTCACCGAAACATAATGCGGCGGAACACGATCCGGAACAACATCCGGTGGTGTATCCGGTGGCGTCGAAACCTCTGTCGTCGAAAGCTGACTATTTTTCTCTTTATTATTCATCCTTGAAAATTACACACGACAAGAAGATTTATCATGACTTGACCTAAACATGAGCGCGTTTGGCTCCAAATATATAACGAAAGGAAAACTGATGAATTGTCAACAAAAAATGGTGCCGGACGAGGGACTCGAACCCTCACGCCCCTTCGGACTGGGGATTTTAAGTCCCCTGCGTCTGCCATTCCGCCAGTCCGGCAACCTATTCACCTTACAAGTAGCCCTGCCAAATCTATTAGAGAAAAAACGTTCTCCAATCCTCGCACACGGACTTACTTATTCTTTGACATCCAAGTTTGTAATCAACTCGATTGTTGCCGAAGTTGTCGCCAAACCGGTCGCTGAATCCACCGACAAGGAAAGGTCGTCAAACGCGTAGCTGCGCGGCGCTGTCGAAACGCTGAACATAAACTGCATAATCGCTTCGGGTGTTCCTGTAAACCACAGTTCAAGACCCTCAAGACCGCCAATCACTTCGCCCTCGGGAGTAGCCGCAGGTGTCGCCATCATACCCATTCCGGGCATACCCATCATACCCGGCATCATCCCGGGCATCATTGCCATACCACCTGCACCCGGGTCACCCGGCATCATACCAGGCATCATACCCGGCATCATTCCGGGCATCATCCCGGGCATCATGCCCATCATGCCGCCAGCCATACTTGGGTCCATTGCCGGGGTCGAAGCCGGAGTCGGGTCAACAAGCAATTCGTTGCGGCTCATCTGGTCACGGCGCTTGAACTTATGTCCCGCAAGAGGACGCAAGATGTTGACGCGCTTGAATTCCTGAATTCCACAACGTTCCGCAATCTGCGCAACTTCGGTCAACGTATCAATCGACTTAACGAGCGACAACAAAACCTGACCGGAATCCAAGTTCACATCCAACGCTTCGCGAAGCATCGGCTTGTCCACAATCTTCTGACCTTCGGCGCCGCCAAGCCTACGTTGCTGCCAAAGCAATTCCGAAATATAGAACTTCTTCAGATTGGGAACCAACACACCAAAACGATTCAACGAATAGGGGTTAATCCACGGCTTTGATTGCGATTGATAGGCAAGTTGCGACGGGAACGGCAGAGGGGCATTTCCACCGGCTGCGGCACCACCGGGCATCCCGACCATACCACCGGCAGCATTCGCGCCACCATAGTTGTAAACCTTTTCGGCTGCGGTCTGTTTGTCGAAATACACGCCGCCAAAACTCTGTGACTGTTGATAGATATTCTGAAGCAACTGCATATTAGACTGCGCGCCTGCAATCTGAGCGGAGTTCGCCATCATCATCGGTTGCAATAACCAGTTGTTGACTTCCTTCGGCTCGAACAGACCCGTGTCACGAATCATCGAGTTATGTTGGAAATATGCATTCACCAACTGAACGGCGTCATTCTGATTTGCCAACTGCGCCATCGTGTAGCGCATGTTATTGATCTGTTGCCACAAATCGGTGCCACTCTTCTTTGTCTGAAGAGTATCGGGAATGCCCCATCCCTGCTGTCTCGGAAGAATACCGGCCGCAACGTCAACATACTGACCGCCCATGCCGAAAGTATTGTTTGCGGCGGCCGCATTGCGCATGTTCGCCATCTGCTCGGGAGAAATCTCATCAACCGCTTCCTTGGCATCAAGGAAGGTCAACTTCGTCGTCCGCAACGATTTACGCACGGTTAACAATTGTTTCAAAGAAACATAAACGGCATCAAACTGCTTCTCAACATCCGCCGGTTCCGCTGTCTTATAGAAGTCAGGAAGATCAAGCTTCATCGATTTGATAACGCCATCGACATTGGTGTTATACTCTTCCGTCTTCTTGACGAAATCAGGAATCATATTCTCGTTCTCGGGCAAGGAACTCGAATTCAACGTTTCAACACCGGAATTGTATTCTTGCTCAACCTGAACAAAATTTTTATATCCCGGACCAAACACAAGCAAATGGGCAGCTGCAGCGACTGCAATGCCAACAACAACGATTAATGTTATTTGTTGCGTCCTACCTAATTTCATATTGTTTCCACCGCCTTGTTTCTATTTATATAAACCTATGTCTTAAAATGCCATTACAATCTATTTTTACATACAATGCTATGAAATTAATATACGTGTCTTATAGATTATCGTGACATATCACCACTAAATTCTATAATCCAATACTCCGAGAGTAACGCTTTGTCGGGAACGTAAACATCACTACTCAACGGAATGGCATACTTCATCAAATCGCGTAACTTCTCATAACAATCCAGTAAATGCTTCAGCGAGAATTTCGCCGCGCAACGCTCAAGTTTCTGCCGACGGAAGGCCGCCGTCAACTTCAGCAAATTCGTTTTCGCGTCGGCCGGGAAATAATCGTCGCCCAACTTCTGACGCGTCAAATCACGGGCAGACAAAACGGCATCCGAGGTCGCGATTTTCGCCTGAATCAGCAACCGCAAATTCGCGCAAATCAACCAGTACATTTTCGGGGCGCCGCCCGTCACCTCATACCACTGACGCCACAACGACAACGCATCGGCAGTGCGTCTCTCAAAAAGCGCATCCAAGAACAACCACTGCACATTCTGCTCTTTGAACTCATAAGCAACATTGCGCTTCGTCGCGATTTTCATCACGGGATTCGACGGCGACGCCTTACGGAATTTCTCGCCATCCTCCAGCACAAAAATAATCAATACCGCATTCAGCTTGGGCAACAATTCCATCTCGATGAACTCCGCCAGATGCTGGCTCGCCGACGGAGACTTGGCGACCGCGTCAGACGTCGACTTTGTCGCGCTCTTTGTGGTCTTCGTGGTCTTCGCGGACTTGCCCTTCCGAGCAACGGTCGACGAATCACCGGACGTGAAAAAATCGGGGCAGGTGTAGAGTGTAACAACTCGCTGAGCATCCTCAATCAACGAATAGGTCGTCAACTCTGTCAGCAAATCGGGCATCACCGAAGACAGCTTGGCGCCTGCTTTCGGGATAATCTCCGCATAGTTCTCATCACGATTTTGCGAGTCAACATTCGCGCTCACAATGTCACGTTTGAACTGCTCCATCGCGACTTCATTCTCGCCATACAAAAAGTAAAACTTTCCGCCCGGAATTACACGATACCGGCTCGCCGAAGACGTGGATGATTTCTTGTCCTGAGCGCTCATGACAAACCATCCCGCTCTTTCTTCAGCCGCATAAGACGCTGATACCCCGCGCAATCATCAAGCATCGCCTGATTACGCCAAATCATCGGGAACTCCTTGCACTGACGGGGTTTCGCGTCATGCAACAAACACTTGTTATCTTCCAGAAAAATGCAATCCAACGAATCGCCCGCATGGTCAATCAACCACCGATCGCCATACTTCGCATGCCACGAGACCTCGGGGTCACGCGTGTACAAAGCCACAAAATGGCTCACATGTATATGAAGCGCTTCCGCCATATGCGCAATATCCTCGCGGCTCACACGGACAAAACCATCACCGCGGCAGCAATGACCACAACAAAGGCATTCAAAACCCTCTAAGATATCATGATCGGAGCACGAGTTATCACACATATAAGCTATTCGTACCGCTTAAAGGCTAAAGTCGCGTTATGACCACCAAACCCTAACGAGTTACTAATCGCAACGCGAATGTCCTGCTTGCGCCATTCATTCGGGACAATATCCAAATCGCAATCCGGGTCGGGAGTCTCATAATTCACTGTGCAGGGAATGACGCCTTCCGCAATCGACTTAACACAAATGGCGGCCTCAATCGCCCCCGCCGCGCCAAGCATATGACCGGTGACGCCTTTGGTGCTACTCACCGCAAGTTTGTAAGCGTGTTTGCCGAAAAGTTTGTGGATGGACAAACTCTCGACCTTATCGTTCATCATCGTGCCGGTGCCGTGAGCGTTGATATAGTCAACGTCCTCCGGGCTCAAACCCGCCTCATCAAGCGCCATCTTCATGCCGCCATAACCGCCATTGCCATCGGGGTCGGGCGCCGTGATATGGAACGCGTCACCCGTCGCGCCATAGCCCACAAGTTCCGCGTAGATATGCGCGCCACGCTGCAACGCATGATCAAGTTCCTCGACCACGAGAAGACCCGCGCCTTCGCCCATCACGAAACCATCACGATTCTTGTCGAATGGACGACTCGAATGCGTGGGGTCATCGTTGCGCATACTCAGCGCCATCATGTTACTGAAGCCTGCGACTGCCAGCTTCGTCACGCAAGCCTCGGTGCCACCGGCGACAGCGATATCCATCTGCCCAAGCTGAATCGCGTGGAACGCCTCGCCAATTGCATTGGCGCCTGTCGCGCAAGCCGAGCATACACAAAAATTCGGGCCTTTGAGGCCAAGGTCAATACTGACCATACCGCTGGCCATATTCGGAATCATCTTCGGAATCGCGAAGGGGCTGACACGTCCCGGGCCACGCTTCATCACAACTTCAAACTGGCTCTCCATCGTTTCCAGTCCGCCCATACCGGTGCCAACAATACAACCAATACGGGTTGGGTCGCACTTCGACAAATCAAGTCCCGAATCTTTCCAAGCATCACGACCGGCGGCAAGCGCGTACCAAACAACACGGTCACTCTTGCGGGTTTCTTTCGGAGAACTAAAGAGACTATCGGGGTCAAAATCATAAACTTGGCAAGCGAAATGAACCTTGCATTCGGATGTGTCAAAGCGCTCGATGACTTTGGCCGCAGTGCCTTGAGCCTGTTTGAGACCTGCCCAGAATTCCGTCATCGTGTTACCTGTTGGTCCTATCGCGCCACAGCCCGTAACCACGACACGTCTCATATTCTTCGCCATTTTATTCTCACTATATATATTTTTTGCAATAACTTACCTTTATATCCGTCATTTTATCTCAAAACATAAACCTCTGTCAAACAAAAAACGTCTCATGGCAGTACGATTCCAAATCGGACCTCAACACTCATCGACCCCAATTATACTTGACACAACCCACTCGCTTTTGACATAATAGTTCTAAACCTTTCATCTGGAGCGAAAAAATGAGTCATCAGCGTGATAGTTTCGTAACTAAATTCGGCATCGTGGCAGCCGTGGCAGGTTCGGCGATTGGACTGGGCAACATCTGGAAATACCCATACATGGTGGGTGCCAACGGTGGCAGCGCGTTCATTCTCGTCTACATTCTCGCGGTTATCTTTTTCGGCTATCCACTCGCCTGTTCCGAACTCGCCCTCGGACGAAAACTCAGGATGAACACCGTGGATGCGTTCCATGCACTGGGCAAGAACAAATTCTGGAAATTTGTCGGTTTCTTGCCGCTCATCACCATGCTTCTCATCACGTCCTACTACGTCATGATTACCGGGTGGGTCGCGTGGTACTTCCTGATTTCGATAGGAGGACAAATCCGCGAAGTGCCCGCCACAACACTGCCTGCTGACTTCTACAAAAACCTCTTTAGCCAAATGACGGCATCCATCCCAATCGTACTCACGACATCAACGGTACTGCTCATTCTTGTCGCCCTCGTGAACGCGCGAGGCATCAAAAAAGGCATCGAAACCTGTTCGAAAATCATGATGCCAATACTGTTTGTCCTCATCATCATCCTCATCGGTTATTCCGTCACACTCCCCGGATTCGGTAAAGCGTGCGCCTACATGTGCAAACCGGATTTTACGGCCATCAAACCGTCCGTCATTGTCGCGGCGATTGGCCAGACGTTCCTCTCGCTTAGCCTTGCGATGGGCATCCTCACGACATACGGCAGCTATATCGACAAGTCGCAGGACATCCGCAGCATCTCCAAACAGATGGTCATCATGGACACCACCATCGCCATCCTCGCCGGATTCGCAATCTTCCCGGCTGTTTTCACCTACGGACTCGAACCCGGTATGGGGCCGGGCCTCATCTTCATGTCGCTCCCACAGGTTTTCCTCAAGATGGCCGGAGGCGCACTCTTCGCGCCCGCATTCTTCGCCCTCGTACTGCTCGCGGCATTCACGTCCCTCATCTCGCTCTTCGAACTGCTGGCCACATACCTCATCGAGAAATTCCGCATTTCCCGTTACATGGCATGCGCATGGGGTGTCGCCATACTTTTCTTCGGCCTCTTGCTCTGCACCATCAGTCAGAGACCCGACTCCAACATCCTTGTTTTCGGTTCGAAAACGGTTCTCGACATTTTTGACTACTTCACGAACAACATCACTCTCCCAATCACCGGAATGCTCATTTGCATCCTCGTTGGCTTCCGGTGGAAAACCGAGAATCTGGAAAAGGAACTCGCGATTGGAGCAAAGAAAACCGCCTCGCTCATCGAGCAACGGACGTTCGACATACTCATCAAATGGATTGCGCCACCCATCATTTTCGTTCTGATGGTTGTCTGGATTTACAGCGCGTCGTAACTATTTCCGAATGACAAGGGTTTTGTTGTTATCGTTGAAATCAAGTTCCAACTCCTTGCCAATGCACTCCTCCGGCAGTAGCCACAAATCCGCGTGATACAGAACGGACGCCAAACTCCCCGGTGTTTGCTCGGAATACCAGCCGTAACGAATGCCGACTTCATACCCCGGCAACACGGGGAATTCTCGGAACCCGGAGCGCGTCGGGTCATAAGCGACATCCCACAACTGTGTCATGGATTCCTCGCCCTTTTTGGTATTCCTGAACACAAGATGTAGCCGATCCTCCGGCGACATCTTGCGCGAGGTAACACTCCGCACACTGCACTTTGTCCAGAACTCCGGCCGTTCCAAAACAAGTTTTCGGGTCAACATCTCGCCACGCAATACCGCGCGACGTGCCTCGCCCGCAGTCACTTCCTCAGTGCCGAGGAGCAAATCCCGATCGCCGGTCCCTGTCTTCTTGATGCCAATCGCGACAAACGTCCGCTCATCCGGCATTTCCGGCGGGATGCATATCTTGCATGTACCGTCCCCGTCATAATACTTGCCGGAGTTGCCCTCGGCGATATAAATCTTCGCTTGTTTCTCAACCGTCTGACGGTCACTTGCGACAACTTTAAAGTTGATTTGCGGAACTTGAACCGCGCGAACCACAATCGAATCTTCTACCTGATGAAAATCATCGGGAACAATACGCGAGATTCGGCTGCGTTCCTTCGTCGAGATGGCCAGCGGCGCATCCTGTCGCACTGCGGGGAACAGCCCATCATCGTAGAAAAAGACATCATAGTTGCCCTCGACATCATGCACCACGAATTCCCCATTGCCGTTTGTCGTCTCGGAACCCCAATTCCCTTGGCGCCGCCCATCGACCCAGTACAAACGCATCTTCTTGCCCGCGAGCGGCGCGCCCGTGCCGTCATCAATCAGTTTGCCGCGCACGGCGAATCGCGTTGACGGCGGGTCGAAACGCAAAACAACATCTGTCGTCTCACCGGCGGACAACTTGCAAAAAGCCTCGTTGGAAACATCCGAATTGTAGTGGCTCCGACCAACAGCGAACATTATCATCGGACGTAACGGAAGAATCCCATCAAACCGAAAAGCTCCCTGTTTGTCCGCGATGGACGACAACGGAATCTTGAGAACACTGGTCATAAAGAGCAACACCTGACTGCCGGCAACCGGAGTGCCCACATGGTCAACAACATGACCGGTTATGGTGCATCCGCCCTGCTGCAAAACAATCCGAATATCAGAACGCGGAGACTCAATCGAGTCGGTCAGGCCAAGCTGATAACCCTTCGCCGAAGCGTCGGCAATAATATGAACGGGAGTCTTCTCCGGCACATCCGCGATTGTGTAACTGCCATCGACGCCCGTCTTGACAACCGAAGAACACGCGCTACTCACGCGAGCGTAGTTGGTGCTTGATTGCGCCGGATGAGCATAGACATCAACGCCGGACAGACCGACGCCGCCCTCATCAACAACAATTCCGGAAACCGCGGCAAAACGCCCAAGACTGACGCTCCAGTCGCAAGCGTTCTTGCCCCGGCCCGAGACAACGCCATAAGCCTCCGCGTACCCGGTCGCGTTCGCGCGGAGACGCCAAACGGAATCACGTTTTCCATAAACCTGAAGGCAGTAAGACCCATTTGTATCGGTGACCGCTGTCTTCACATCAGCCTCTCGGGGGAGACGAACAAGCGCATTGTTAACGGACACTTGAGCGCCCGGAATCGCCTGTTTCTCGGGCGACGTAATCACACCCGAAATGGTCAGCGTCGTCAGGCCATCGTTGACGTGAGACGACACCGACAGCTTCGGCGTCTTCACGCGATTGCCCTTTGACGAAACGCCCAAGTCGCGCCCCGCGTCGAACTCGGCAACAGCCTCAATATCACCCGATGAACTTGCGCCCTCATCAACAACAGGACGCCACGAATAATGCATTGTCAACACGCACAGAACAACAATACCCAGACATAGAACAGCCCAACGCCCGTGCTGCCATGCATTATTCTTTTGTTCCACTCGCCTGTATCCTCCTGCGATTTCATCTGATACTCACTACCGACGCCCCTCGCTCCCGCTCTGTGTCGTCGCCACAAACATAAATACCATCAAGATTTACTCGATACGCAGACTTTGATTTTGCGAATGAAAAACAAAACTAATTTCCTTACCAACGCAATCCTCGGGATTCAGCCACACCGGAGAAGAAGTCTTGTAGCGATTGTCCTCCGCGTAACGAACCGCGATGCCGATATCGTACCCCAGAATGATAGGAACTTCAAATCGCCCGTCGAGGTGAATCATGATTGGCATCTTGAGTTTCATCACGGGCAAATCCGCAGAGTTTCCGGGCATCCGAATGGAACACATGATACTCATCGGCGATGATGTTTTCTCGCCCTTCACCGTCAGACGACCCTTTAGTTCGAACTCCGGCGGTTCCAAAACGAGTTCCTCTTTCAAGACCTCGCCGCGCTTCATCCGTTCGAGACAATCGCGAATATCAACCTCGCATGTCCCATAAACAAACTTATCGTCATTGTCCTTATCCATATCGCTGGCAAATAGCATCAACCGCGTATTCTTTTCCGACAGCGCCGGGAGAAGCATCGTGACGATACCGCTCGTATTGGTCACATGACCAACACCATCATTCGCGTTCCAGACAACAATCCCCCGCCCCGGCTTCTGATGATTAACCGCGTGAATTTGAACGACGGGCGACTGTTCGACATGAACGACGATTTTGTCTTCCGGAGCATCAAATCCCGATGGGAGAACCCGCTTGAAATAAACAAACCCATCATTGACGATCGAATACTCAAAATCCTGTTTTTCTGCAAAGACATATTGATGCGTTTTTGACTGGTTGAGAAGAGACATCTGATAATCTCCGCAAACTTGCGTGAATGTAAACATTCCGTCATTATCAGTCTTCGTCGTTGTTAACGCGTTATGCCCCTCCCATTTATAAGTCAGATATAGACCCTTCACCGGCTCCTCAGTGACCGAATCAATCACCCGTCCTTGCACATCAAACACCGGAGGAACGGGGTCAAACTGCAACTTGATGTCGGTTGTTTCGCCATCTGCTAAACGCAAAACCATTTTCTTGGACAAATCAGAATTGTAGTGATTGCGCCCGACTGCAACCATATCGATGGGCTGACGGGACGGCAAACCACGCATTGTGAAACGTCCCTGTTCGTCCGTGAGCATACTGTCCTGATTATTCACAATCCCCTTGAGTGACATCACAACATGAGCATTCCCGACAGGACTGTCATTCTCGTCAACGACGATGCCATTGACCGTACATCCGCCCTGTTTATCCATGACAATCCGCATCCCCTCAGAGGGAACCTCGAAAACGGAACTCACCACATTCTGATACTTTCCATTAGGGTCGGACACCAGCAGATAAAGCGATTTCGACGTCGGCAGTTCATTGATGCAAAACGTTCCATCGGCCTGACTCTCGGCAACCGGCAATTCATCGAATCTCAACACATCCAAGAAATTCCAAACGACCATCATAAAGGGCTTGGGTTTAACTTTCATCCCCGACAACGGTTCGTTCGCGCCATTGACAACAATACCCGAAGCAGACCCCTTCCGATGAAGTGGAAAATTATGATGATATTCACGGGCGAGAGGAAGAATGACGGAAGAATCGGCGTAACCATCAGCCGTGGCACGAATATGCCATCTCGAAGGCTCAACGCCCTGCAATTCTAAACGATAATTTCCCTCGGCATCCGTTTTGGTCGACTTGATATTGACCGGCTGCGGAATCCGAATGAGTGTACTGCAACCGGATACGATCGCGCCTGCAATCGGCGCCCCATCGAAGTTATCGGCTGTGACACGCCCCAAAAGTGTCAGCGTCGTCAGCTTATCCGCAACATGAGCGATTTTCTTCTTCCCGAGACGCGACACAGCACCGCTCGAATTCTCGACATTCATTTCTGACAATGGCGTCGTCTCGCTTGACATCGTGTCAGCGGTCACATCCCCAAGCTCATACCGCGTTTCATCTTCACTACTGAAGAAGAAAAAGCCGCACGAGAGCACCACAATCGCGACAAGGAATCCATACAAACATGAAGTCCATTGAGACTCTTTTTCTGCCGCCATTCTCAATCCTCCGCTTTTATCTCTTGACAGGCAACCGCCCCAACACAGCGGCGGCGCTATGTCGTTTTCACAAACTACCGGGCGCTTCCGCTTTCGACATTACGCCGCTCAGCCCGTTCGAGAATCGCCTTCACTTTCGCGTCTCCGGCACGGGCGCATGTTTCCGCGTCGAGTTGCGGTTTCCCTGTCCCCGGAATCGCCAGAACCGCCTTCTGAATCTCCGTCTGCAACACGGGATCAACACGTTCGCCACCTGGAACCAGCGGCATCACGACACCCTCCGGGAAGAGCTTAAAGACCGGCGAAAGGTCGGGCTGATTCGCCCACAAATCTCCGGCGGACTTCAGAGACGGATGACAATTCTCTTCAATCAAAACTTGCTGACCCTCGCCCTTGATGAGTTGCAACGCAAGCTTCACCGCGAGATCCCGCTTCACCTTGTCTTTCTGCTTGAACACCACAAACGTCCCAAGCCCAGAAGACCCAAGCACGGGCGTTGTCTCGGCATCATCCGACGGCGGCGCGACAATCTTCCACCGAATCGGAGACTCAACCTCATTCGCGCGCCCCTCCGCAATCTTGCGGGCGTTATTTTCCTCGATACTCTCGTTATAGCGACGCAAGCCCGTCACACACCAAGCGCCCTGAAAGGTGACGCCGACACGCTTCGTATCGCGCCAAACATTCCAGCTCTGCTCCTGCGTCATCGAACCTATCGTCGGAACGGTCACACGGTCCTCAAACTCAAGTTGTTGCAAACGCTTGATGCCCTTGATGAACGCATCCTCCGCAACCGCCGATTTGACCGAGCCGTCGGGCAGCACTCGCATGATACGGGCGTCATCCGTATTGTAAATAATCGAGTACGCCTCGTACTCCATCGGCCCAAGATTCGTGACCAGCCCCCACGTCTGCGACGTCGGTCCATCATTCACGGTCAAGGCCTTCATTTTGCTGCGGAATTCATCCCACGTCCAACGCCCATCAACGGGCAGTGCGACGCCGCGAGACTCAAAAACATCCAGATTCAACACACAAACATAACAAGCCTTGTACCACGGCACACCATAAATGTGATTCATCCAACGCACCGGAGCCAGATACTCCGGGTAAAAATCATCCATCAACGGAGCCAAGTATTCGTCTAGTGGTTCGAGAACATCCTGCGCCAAAAACTGCGGCGATACATTGACCTGCGTCGCGATGTCCGGAGGGTCTCCGGCATTGACCGCAAGCGAAATTTTCTGCTGACCATCCTGCCAAGGCAAACGCGTATACTTGATGCGCACCCCCGAATTCTCATGCTCAAAAGTTTCGATTGCCTTCTGCATGTAATCCATCGTCCCGGGCATATGCGGGAAATCCCAAAACTCCAAAACGATGCTATTATCGGCTTTTTGCCGACGACCACATCCCGTAAGTAACAGCATGAGGAAACCGACAACGAGAAAACAGCCCACAAAACACCGCGTGCCGCGACGCCTCGCGAGCGCGAATATGTCACCAAACCTGATAATAGGAAACTCCTACCACTACCCCGGAGGCCAGGTCATGGCGCGACCGCCAATCAAATGCAAATGCAGATGCGGAATCTCCATCCCGGCATCGCGACCGCAATTAAAAACCGCACGATAACCCGTCTCGGAGATGCCTTCCTGCTCGGCAATCTTGCCTGCAACACGAAGCAAACGACCTATCAACTCGATATCTTCGTCGCCGATATCTTTCATCGAAGGAATCTCTTTCTTCGGGATGACAAGAATATGTGTCGGCGCCTGTGGATTGATGTCACGAAACGCGAGAATTTCGTCATCCTCATAAACCTTGTTACAAGGTATTTCGCCATCGATAATCTGCTTGAAAATACTCTTTCCCATCAGATTCTCCTCCCTATTTCAAGATGCCTTTACTACGCAAAATCGCCTTCGTCCGAACGAAAACATCCTCGGGGCTGCCCTCGGCGTTCACGCGAATCAGAAGACCTTTGCCTTCATAGAAACTAATTAGTGGAGCCGTACTCTCCTGATACACCGCAAGGCGTGTCTTCACGGCCTCCGGGCGGTCATCCTCACGCAAGATGAGTTCGCTACCGCAACAATCACAGATGCCGACCTTCTTGGGTGGCTTGTTCGTCATATGGAAAGTCGCCTTACACTTTGGGCAAGTCCGACGGCCGCTGATGCGCTGAACAGTCTCTTCGACGGACAATTCATAAAACAACACACCGGTCAGTGTCTCGTTAACCTGCGCCAAAATATCATCAAGCTGTTCGGCTTGCGGGATTGTGCGCGGAAAACCGTCCAACATGAATCCCATCGGAGCCTTCAGGCAAAACGCACGTTCGCGAACAATCTTGACCACCGTATCATCCGGCACAAGCAAACCCTTGCTCATGTAATCAAACGATTCAATCATCGCAGGCGAAAGCTGGCTCTTGTCCATCTTGTTCGCTGCGCGAAAAATCTCGCCGGTGCTCAGCGCAAGCAAACCAAATTCGCGCTTCAAATAATCGGACTGCGTACCCTTGCCAACACCGGGACCACCGAGTAAAATAAACTTCAATGACTGGCTATTGGCCGAACCGACCTCACCGCCATCAACCTTTAGTTGACCCGAAATCCAGGCCGCGCTATACTGCTCTTGTAATGTCGTCATACCGACTACTGCTCTTTCGTCATAAATCTTGGCTCAAGAGAAAAAGCTTTCTCTGTTCTGCCAAATCGTTTCTTTTCTGTCCGGACCAATACTAATCAAATCCATATGCACACTGCACAAAGACTCCAACGCACGAACATAAGACTTCGCGTTCGCCGGCAGTTCCTCAAATGTTCTGCATTTCGAGATGTTCGTCTTCCAACCGGGGAAGCTCTCATAAACGCACTCAACATCATTCGTATGCTCAAGACCAAAGGGCAGAATCGACAATTTCTTGCCCTTATAGATATAGTGTGTACAAACCTTAATCTCATCCAAATCGTCAAGCACATCAAGCTTCATCAGCGCAAGACGCGTGATTGCGCCAAGCTGCAAGCTCCGGCGTAGCGCGGGACAATCAAACCATCCACAACGACGTGGACGGCCTGTCGTCGCGCCAAACTCGCCACCGGCAACGCGAAGCTTCTCGCCCATCTCGTTATCTTGCTCGGTCGGGAAAGGACCGGCGCCAACGCGAGTTGTGTAAGCCTTGACAACACCGACAATATCACGAACCTGACAGGGCGCAACACCCAAACCCGAGCACACTCCACCCGGTGAAGGGCTTGAACTCGTAACATAAGGATAAGTTCCAAAATCAATATCAAGCAGAATGCCCTGCGCGCCCTCGGCCAGTACCCGAGCGCCGCTATCCAGCTGCTCATGAAGATAGGAAACACCATCGCAAACCTGTGGCCAGATTTCCTCGCGAATGGGCCAGATTTCATCAACAATCTCATCAACATTAACGGCACTCTCGCCCCAATTTTTAAACAGGGGGTCATAGTAAAACGCCGCATTGCGAACCTTCTGGACGAAGCGCTCTTTGGTCTGCATATCCAAGAAACGCACCCCATGGCGCGCAACCTTGTCGGCATAAGCACTGCCGATGCCGCGACCTGTCGTGCCAATCTTCATCTCGCCGGAGCGAACGGACTCCATCAAGCGGTCATAACGACGATGATAGGGCAGAATCATGTGCGCAATCTCGCTCACGAACAACCGCGAACGAACCTCAAAACCGCTCTGCTCAACCATCTTGATTTCTTCTATTAAACCAACGGGGTCAACAACAACACCATTGCCAATCAAGCACTTTAGATTCGCGTGTAAAATCCCCGAAGGGATCAGATGTAGAACAACTTTTTTGCCATCAACGATAACTGTGTGACCAGCATTATTCCCACCCTGATAACGTGCGACAACTTCAACCTCACCGGAAAGAAAGTCGATAATCTTTCCTTTGCCTTCGTCACCCCACTGAGTTCCTACAATAACAACAATGGACACTGTCCTTTGCTCCTGTTCATCAATAATGCCGACGGCACCCTCAAAGAATCCAAGAAACAAACTTTTGGGGGATTATTTTGCCGTTTCTTTACCCCCTACAATTAAACAATGCGAACAATACAAAAAACGTCACCTCGCATGACAACCCTGAACCAACACTTATATTTTCGTAGAAACTGTAAGCTATCTTGTAGCAAAATCTTTTATGATTAAGGATTCATTATGAAAATAACTCTTAAGACCGGGGCGGCACTTATGATGCTCTCAACAGTGCTCTGTGCAGCCAGCCTTGCGACCGCAACCCCTGCCCTCGTCCTTCACGAAACAACACCCGTGCCCGAGGAGTTCGTGGCTATCGACAAACTCGTCCAAAAGGGAATCACCGACGATGTCTATCCCGGAGCGGTTCTCGTCATCGGAAGACACGACGATATTCTCTTCTCTAAATGCTACGGCAGACAAACCTACGAGACGACGGCGCCGCTTGTTGACTTCAACACATACTTCGACATGGCATCCGTTACCAAAGTCATGGGACCAACCATGGCAACGATGAAACTCTACGAGAATGGGAAGCTCAAACCCTCGGATCTCGTGACAAAATACCTCCCCGAATATGGCGTCAATGGCAAGGAAAACACCACAATCGAACACCTCATCACGCACACCTCGGGACTGATTCCTTATCTTGTACACAAGGAAATTACCAAAATCGTCGACGCCGGAACCAGCAAGGGACTCACGGCTTCGCAATCGCTCTTGAATCACTATTGCAACCTCAAACCAACTGCCAAGCCCGGCACATCGTTCAAATACAGCTGCCTCAACATGCAGACAATGGCGGCGATTGACGAGAAAATCTGCGGCGAATCGCTCGAGAATTATCTCCGCGCGACGGTTTGGGGCGATGCCGGACTCAACGCGACGACATATCACCTCAGCCCGGAAGCCGTCGCCCACACAATGCCAACGGTCGGTGACCTGAAAACCAGCGCCGTCACCAGAGTCGGCATCGTTCACGACCCACTCGCCGCCGCCTATATCAGCAAGAAGCACTGCTCCGGTAACGCCGGCGTCTTCAGCACCGGTAACGATGTCGCGAGATTCTGCCAGATGGTAGCGAACAAAGGCAAGGTCGGAGACAAACAAGTGCTCAAAGAGAAAACAGTTCTTGAAATGACGGAGCTACGCACCAGTGAACCTTTGGCGACAAGAACATGGGGATGGGGCGTTTACGATTCACCCAAAACCTCGACCCCACTCAACAACACCGACGGCAACAGATGTGTCGGACACACGGGATACACAGGAACGCTCGTCTGGATTGACATGAGATCCGGAACCTACGTTGTCCTCCTGACGAACAGAGTTTTCCCGGACGATAGAAACCAACCGGCTGGTCACCTTTCCGTTGGAAAGGTCCGAACCGCATGCATCAACACGGCTCTCAAGACAGTCGAAGAATACAAGAAATTCTTCAAGTAGTAAAACAATCGGGCCGGCGCTTTTCGCGTCGGCCTTTTCTTTTGCCTAAGCATCGACCGCCTTGTCAATGCGCCACAGAATCATTGCCAATACACTTGAGATGAGTGCGGTCAAACCACAAATCAAATAGAGATTCAGCAGTTCGCCGTGGTCCGGTATTCCAAGAAAGCGCGTCACAAAAATGCTCGCGTGAGCAGCAAAGCGCCCGCCGGGAGCAATCAACGCGCTCAAGAAGTTCCCGAACATAATCCCAAGACCGGAAACCACAAGCGCGTACAACGTCTGCGCACTCGCCTTGAAGTACTCGCCCGCCTTACGATTCATGTAGTTCACCGAGGCAGCGAAGAACAAACCAAACGTCACGCAATGCAGCAGCGACGCAGTGATGACATCGGAGGGGCTGTCGGCGTTCCAAACCAGAATCCACCGCAAAGCCTGAACCAACCCGGCAAACGCAATGAGACGCGCCTCGCCGAAACGTTTGATTAAGGGAATCGAGATGAAAAATATCGGCGCTTCCAGTATCGCACCAAGAGCCGTGTTGAAGCCAATCGCGGAATTTCCCGCTTGCATATCATCCAAAACCAACGCAAGCAGATAGTTGCTCAGGGAATGCCCCAGTTGGTACACGAACGCAACGAGTAAAAAGAACACGACCTCCGGACGCTTCAGGAAAAACCGCTGAACATCAATGAACGAAACTCGCGCGTGGGAGCCGACCATCTTTTGACCTTTGCTAAAGATGCCTAACACCGGCTGAGTATCCGGAATCTTCAGCGTTAGCGCGCATAAAACCAAACACGCGACCATGTAGTACGGAAAGATGAAGAACAGTTCATTGTTCGTAAAATGGTCGGCGACCAACGCGACCGAAATGTTTGCCAGACCATACCCAACCGAAGCGTAGGCACGAACACGGGGGAACACAACGGCGCTGTCGCGATAGCTCAAAAAGAAACCATTCTGAAGCTGAATCAACGCGCTGTTGAACAGGTAAAACACGCCGTAAACCATGAGCACGGACGAAAAAGAATGGGTGTAGCGGAACGCCCAAAACAACAGCCCGGACATCATCGTCGTAATCAACAGCAACGTGCGGCGACTGATAATGACGTCCGCGAGATAACCCCAGATTTGTTGCGTCAACACCAAAATCATCCCGCCAAGAGCAAACATCATGCCGATGTCGCCACCGGAAAGACCAACCTCGCGCGATAAATAAACGACTAAAAATGGATTGAAAATACCCCAAGGCATCTGCCCTACAAAAAACTGTAGTCGAAACAGATGCATGACCGATTTCAGGGAAGGGAAATGCGCAAGTTCCATGGAATGTGCTTGTTAGACTTCCATCACAACTGGCAGAATCATAGGAATTCGGCCGGTCTTCTGCTTGACAAATTTGCGCACCGTGCGCCGCATCGTTGTCTTCACAACGGCCCACTCGCCGCGAGCCTCAACACGCGAAGCACTGAAGCTGTCGACGACAACCTGTTTGCACTGCTCGAAAAATTCCTCGTTCTCGTCCTTGAACAAGAACCCGCGCGAAACGATATCCGGAGCGCTCAGCAGTTCACCGGTCAAACGATCCACCACCAACATCACCATCAGAATTCCGTCATTCGACAGCTCCTTGCGGTCACGCAGAACAACCTCGCTGACGCCGCCAATATCCGCGCGCCCATCAACAAGGGTACGACCTGCGGGCACATCGGGGCCACGCTCAATGCCGTTTGCCCCAATCACCAACATATTACCGTTGCGCATAATCAAAACATTCCGACGCTCGAAGCCCATCGACAAAGCCAAATTGCAATGTTCCACAAGATGCCGCGTTTCGCCGTGAATCGGAATCAAATACTTCGGGCTCGTCAGACGCATCATCAACCGCATCTCGTCACGATACGCGTGTCCCGACACGTGAATCCCCGGGGTGTTCCGGTCATAGTGAACATAAGTCCCCAAACGATACAGATTGTTAATCATCCGGTAAATATCTTTTTCGTTGCCCGGGATAAATCGCGTGCTCAAAATGACTGTATCGCCGCGATTCAAATTGAAGTCCTGATGGTCGCCAATCGCAAGCCGATTCAGCGCGCTCATCGGCTCGCCCTGACTGCCCGTGCACAGCAAAACCAACTTCTCGGGGGGCAACTCTTTAGCCCGCGCCGGGTCAATCATGACTTCGTTCGCGTAATGCAACATCCCAAGCGAAGTCGCGATTCGCGTATTACGAATCATGTTCAATCCATAAGGAACAACAAAGCGCCCGTATTTCCGCGCAATCTCAAGCAGCAACTGTACGCGATGCAACGAGGACGAGAACGCCGCGAAAACAATCTTTTGCTCGGCCTGCTCGAACAGCTGTTCCAGTGGGCCCTTGACGGTCGCTTCGCTCTTGCTGTTGCCTTCCTTATTCGCGTTCGTCGAATCCGCCAGAAGCGCGATGACCTTCCCCTCCTCGCCCAAATGGGCAAAGGAATGATAATCAAATATCTTGCCGTCAATCGGCATCGGGTCAATCTTGTAATCGCCCGTGTGCACAATATTACCGAAGGGCAAATGAATCACTATCGACAGCGCGCCCATAATCGAGTGCGTGATATGAATTGTCGAAACCGACAGATGATTATTGAGAATGATTTCCTCGCCCGGTTCGACCGCGCGCAGGTCTGCGGTGGACGCCAAGCCGTATTCCTTCAGGCGGGCACGGACAATCTCGATTGTCAGTTGTGAACCATAAACGGGGCAATTGATTTGCTGCAACAAATAGGGCAACGCGCCGATGTGATCCTCGTGGGCATGCGTCAAAAAGACGCCCACAAACTTCTCGCGATTCGCCAGAACAAACTCAAAATCAGGCACAACCATGTCAACGCCAAGTTGTTCTTCATCGGGCAACATCTGACCGCAATCAATCGCGAACATCAATCCTTCGTAACAAAACACGGTCATGTTCATCCCGATTTCGCCCAGACCACCCAACGGAACAATTCGCATCTTGTTGTCACATGGCAAATCTATTTTCGCGGCTTCATTTGTGTTTTCGTCTGTTACTGTCGGTGTTCCCGTAGTATTTGGCATCTTATCTATTCCATTCTTTTCATTTCGCGTTAGTTGTGTCGTTCATGTTACCTGAGCGATAGCCCTCAAGATCCAACGTGACATAACGATAACCTAATTCCTGCAATTCCTTGATAACATTCTTCCGCAACGGACCGTTGTTCAAAACATCAAAAGGCGGATTAATCTCGATTCGGGCAATATCGCCGTGGTCACGCAACCGTAATTGAACACTATCAGGAAAATGTTTGCGCAACCGCTGCTCGCCTGCCACGACACGCAACAAGGCCTCCCGCGTCAAAGGCGTTCCGGTCGGAAAACGTGTCGCAGGACAGGAATTCGACGCCCGGTCAGCGTTCGGAAGGCCAAAGTAATGCGCCAGCTCGCGAATCTCACGCTTACACAATCCGGCGGCAACCATCGGGGACTGCACCCCAAGTTCTTGCAACGCCTGAACGCCGGGACGAAAATCTTGCATATCATCGGCATTGCTGCCATCAGCAAGAACCGTGAATCCCGCGTCATGGGCGTGTTTCGCCAAGCATTCGAAAATATGCCGTTTGCAATAGTAGCACCGATTCTGCGGATTCTGCGAGAACTCCGGAATCGCGAATTCATCAAAGTCGACAACCTCATGATGCCATTTTCGGGCGCATGCTAAACCGCAAGCATCCGAGGCCTCGGACTCATTCAGCGAATGACTTCGCGCCGTCAGTGCCACAACCTTCTCGCCCAAAACCTCGGACGCGACGGCCATCAAAACAGAACTGTCAACACCACCGGAAAGCGCAATGGCCAGCCGTCCATAGTCGCTAATCTTTTGGCGCAAATCGTCGAGCTTCGCCTCGGTATCGGCCGAAAGTTTGTTGCTAAAAACAATGCGACGCTTCACCGGGCGGCTCGACACAAGTGTCTCGGGCGCAATCGGAACATCAACCAAACTCCGAAGAGGACGCTTCAATTTCTCCTGTAGCTCGGGAATGCTATCAACACCAAGCTCCCGCGCCGCACGCACCATAATCTCGCCGCAAGCATTCGCGTCACTCAACGCCTCATGGTGATTCAACTCAATCCCAAGATACTCCGCGACAATACCCAAACTGTGACTGGTCAAAACACCTGTTGGCGAAAAACAATCATCATCCATGCTGCTTGGCTTGCGCTTAGGCCAAACCCGCCGACTCACCGCCAAACTGCACTCATAAAACAATGACGGGCATTCAATATCATACTTCGCGCAACTGTTACGCAAAACACTCATATCAAAGGGGGCGTTGTGCGCGACAAGGTACGGCTCCTGCTCGAAAATATCCTTCATGCCCTCCCATGCCTCGCCAAAGGTCTGCGCATCCGCGACTGCCTCGATTGGAATGCCGTGAACCGCTTGATGGTCGGGCAACATATAGAACGGATACGGGCGTAAAAGCTGATAATGATTCGACTGCGCGACGCCATCACGAAACAAAACCAAACCGATTGCGCAACAACTCGTGCGCTTATAATTTGCCGTTTCAAAATCGATGGCCAAAAAGTCCATACTCATGAATGTTCTCTGTCGATTCTCCTGTCTTTTCCATTTCCTATTTACACCCAAACACTAAATAAATATCCTGCATTAGCAACTTCGAGCACTTCCTATAATATTTGTAGAGTAGAGAATCGGGATGTTCGGTAGTATATATATTCAACATTATTCTTTTCGACCAAGGAGACAAGGTGCTCAATTCGGACCAGAATTGGAACGCGGAACGCAACGGAGCTGAGATTTTGCTCGTCGACGATGATATCAAATTCGCCGACAGATGGCAGCGCAATCTCATCTTGGCCGGATTCCGTGTCTCCACAGCCCACAACCGCCCTGAAGCTGAACAGATACTTTCCGAACACAAATTCGATTTGGTTCTCACCGATGTCAGAATGCCCGCGGCAAACGATGGACTTGACCTCCTCAAGAGCATCCGTTCGGGCGACATACAGGGAATCGACATCAACGTTCCCGTTGTCATACTGACATCTGTCGACGATGTTTCGACGGCGGTCAACTCGATGAAACTCGGCGCGACTGATTATATTTCGAAATCCGCCGAAAGAGACGAACTGATTGTCAGGCTTCACAAAGCGCTCGAGCAGGGAGCACGTGAAAACCGATACCTCATCGCCAAGGAACAGCTCGAACGGAGAGAGGATTTCGGGGACAAACTCGTTGGTGTCAGCGCCGATATGTTGCGCGTCAAACTCGAAATCGAGCAGGTGGCGCAAAAGAATGTCGCCGTCCTCATCACTGGTGAAACGGGCGTCGGCAAAGAGATGGTCGCCAGAGCGATTCACCGTATCAGCACCAGAGCGCAACAGCCGTTCATCGATGTAAACTGCGCCGCGCTGCCGGACGAAAACATGCTACAAAGCGAACTCTTCGGCCATGAGAAAGGCGCCTTTACCGGAGCGGACGCGCCACGCAAAGGGCGATTCGAGTTGGCGAATCACGGCACTCTGTTCCTCGACGAAATCGGCGAAATGTCTCGCGAATGTCAGGGAAAAGTGCTCAAGGCGCTCGAACAAAAAACCATTTCGAGGCTCGGCGGCAACAGAGCGATTGATGTGGATTGCCGTTTCGTTTTCGCGACAAACCGAGACCTCAACAGAGAAGTCAAATCGGGGAACTTCAGAGAAGACCTCTACTACAGAGTCAACATATTCCCCATCTATGTTTCGCCGCTACGCAACCGCGTCGACGACATCCCGCCACTCGTCGAAACATTCATGAGACAAAGCGCGAAAAGATACGCCGTCCCTGTCCCACAAATCGAAACCGCTGCCGTCGAACTGCTCTGCCAATACCAGTGGCCGGGAAATATTCGCGAGCTACGCAACATCATCGAAAGACTCGTCATCCGGGGAACGAACGACAGCGTCATCACTCCCGACATGATTCGCGCAGTCGGAGTCAACCCGCAAAGCACCAATACGGTCACTGTGGCAACGACGGACGTCGCGAGCAACCGGATTACGCTCCCGCCAAACGGATGCGTACTCGAAGAGGTCGAGAGAGAACTCATTCTTCAGGCGCTCAACAGAACCGCATGGAAGCAAAAGGACGCCGCGAAACTCGTCGGAATCACGGAAGACCAGATGAATAAGCGGGTAAAAAAACTCAAGGAAGCCGGGTTTAACAAGCCCATATAATCGAAATGAACATTTCAGATTCTGCACCTAAAATCTTCTCCTATCAATTCATCGTGGAACCTTTTCATGTTGACTTCACCGGGCACGTCAACCTCTCCCACATCTGCGACTATATGCTCTACGCAGCCGAAAGCCACGCCGAAATACTCGGCTGCGGACTCGAAGAACTGCTCACGCATAACCTCTCATGGTTCCTCACGCGAGCGGTCATCGAGATTGACAAATACCCCAAAGCATACGAAAAAGGAAAAGTCGAAACATGGGTCGAACAAACAAACAGACTGTTCAGCATCCGTAATATCGACTTCTTCGACGAGGACAATAAACGATTCGGTGGCGCACGTCTCATGTGGGCACTCGTCGACCTCACGACGCACACTCCCGCTGACCTGAGCACACTCGAGGGGCTGTCGCAATACTCTTTCCCCGAACGAAAATCTGCCGTTGCCAAACCAGCGAAAGTGCCGGATATTTCGGCGGCGGCGTCCCAGGCAACACCCCAAAAACTCTACGACGTCGCATACAGCGACATCGACATCAACCAGCACTTCAACAGCGTGAAGTACATCGAGAAAATTGTCGATATGTTTTCGCTCGACGACTACAGAACCTCGCAAATCGAGAGGCTCGAAATCAACTACGCGGCCGAGGCGAAGTTCGGCGCGACGCTCGCCTTGCGCAAGGAAGTCACACAGAACCCCGAATGCTGGGCGGTTTCTATGCGCGACAACACGTCGGCCGAAACAATCTGCCGGGCAAGGGTCTCGTGGAAAAAGAGAAATGACTAACATCGCAAAGTGAATGAGAACTATGAACGTTTTGGAAGGACAGAAAATTCTACTATCTAAATGCAAGCAAGGCATGTGGTACCAGTACGGCTGCGCCCTGCCCATCGCTTGCCTTGGCGCGCTTGCGCTCATCGCAATTCTGTCAGAAAAACCATCCGCCACCATTTACTCAATCGCAATGTTGACATGCATCGTCTCCGTCGTTTTGGCCATCGCCATTTTCGTCTACGGAATCACACTCCGGAAAAAGGCAACCCTTTACAAGATGATTTTTCCGCTTGTCGCCTATGAAAAAAAATCGTCCATCGACGAAATCGCCGCATGCATTGGCGTGAACATCCCACAAACGCTCACCGCTGTCGAAAAGATGATTGACAACGGGATTTTCTCCAGTTACTATATCGACACGCTGACCCGCCAAATTATCGACCTCGAAGAAGACACGAAAACCACGGCGGAGCAGTCGTCAAACCCAAAAGAAATCATCTGCAAGGGCTGTGGCGCAAGCATCTCGGCGACTGCCAAAGTCTGTGAATTTTGCGGTGCGACCATCGCGGAAAACACGGACGACAAATAATCGTTATTTAGTGGCGTGAAAGCCCGAATCGCTGTAATATATAATACCAATTACATAAGGAGTATAACACCATGTCAACTGAAGTTAGAGTTACCTATCAGGGCAGCCTAAGCTGCAAAGCCTATCACCCTGCGTCGGAATCCGACTTCCCGACAGCGGCGCCCACCGCTATCGGCGGAACCGGCAAAGGATTCACGCCCGGAGATGTGCTTGCGGCCTCCCTCGGGTCATGCATGCTCACCTATATCGGAGTCATCGCCATGCGCGAGGAACTCTCGATTGAGGGGACTGTCGCGACTGTCGAAACGGAGATGGGAGACAACCCGCATCGTGTCAGCAACTTGAAGGTGTCGCTGCTTATGCCGGATTCTTGCAAGAACCTGACAGCCGCCCAGAAAGCCAAACTCGTTAATGGGTCGAAGATGTGCCCTGTCAAGGCGAGCCTTCATCCTGACATCAAAATCGACATCGAATTCATCTGGCCTGCCGACTAGTATACAAAGGTGAACTTTGGACACAGCGCAAAAGGATAATACTCGGATATCAGAGTCTGCCGCCGGAACCTCGGCGGCAGCCTTTTCACGCATTGACATTGAGCTTACATGGGGGCTTGCCTTACGCGACATTCGCGTGCGCTATCGCCGCTCAATCGGCGGATTTCTCTGGTCATTTGCCCGCCCAATATTTCTGACAATCGTGTTGTGGGCGGTCTTCTCTCACATCCTGAGAATCCCATTCAACCACCCCGATGTCCCATACTGGCTCTTTATGTTGACCTCGATACTCGGCTGGAATTTCGTCACCGGCACACTTATCGAGGGCACATACAGCGTCTGCGGCAACAGCAACCTCGTCCGCAAAGTTCCCGTCAACGCCGCCGTATTCCCCATTTCCGTTCTGCTGTCCAATGCGTTCCACTTCGCGTTGGCGCTCATCGTACTGTTTCTCGTGCTCATCATCGGAGGGTGGTTCACGGCCTCATGGTGGCTGATCCTCCTGCCGTTTGTCATCATCACGCAGGGTCTATTCGTCTTGGCGCTCGCCATGTTCACCTCATCAATGCAAGTCTACTACCGCGATATCGGCAACGGACTTGACATTATCACCATGGCATGGTTTTACATCACGCCCATCCTCTATCCGCTCGACCTCGCGCATGCAGAACTTGCCGCGAGATTCGGCCCATGGGCATGGTGCGCATACCTGTCAAACCCGACGGCCGTCTTTGCCGCAGCGACAAGAAGATGTCTCATCTTTGGCCCAAATGCCGAAATCCACGACGCGACTTTGCTCATGGCATTCTCGGCGACAACACTCGCAAGCATAGTGTTATTGATGATTGGATGGAAAGTTTTCCACAAACTAAGTGAAAGGTTTGCTGACGAATTATGACGAAAAATATCGCGCCGAATGGATGCGCATTTGTAATCGAACCGATGGTTCTCCCCGAGATGGATCAGAATGGATATCTTGTATACGACCCTGATACACGCGACGCAATTGTCATCGACCCAAGCCTCTCGGCAAACGTCATTGACCGCCGCATCCAAGAATTAAACCTCAACACGCACATCATCCTCGACACGCACGGACACATCGACCACATACTGGCGCAAGAACAACTCCGCGCACTGACCAAGGCGCAAATCTGGATTAACGAAGACGATGCCCTCTACCTCTGTGACCCAACCCTCAACGCCTCGGCGATGTTCGACATCCCGTTCGAAGGGCACGAACCCGACCACCTATTCAAGGGCGGCGACAGCATCACGGCCGGCACCCTCGCCTTCGAGGTCATCCAAGTTTCCGGGCACACACCCGGCTCATCGCTTTTTGTCAATCGTCAGAACAAAGTCGTCTTCACCGGCGACCACGTTTTCGCCGGCTCCATCGGCCGCACAGACCTCAACGGTTCGACACCGCGAACGATGGACCAATCACTTCGGATTTTCATGCAACTACCGCCGGATTTCGCCGTCTATCCCGGACACGGACCGGCGACGACCGTCGCACGCGAACTCAGAATTAACCCGTTTCTCGTGAATCTGAAATGAGCATCACACATCGCTGTCATTGACTTTTCCCCTTAACAAAAAGTATTAACTCTTATCAAATGTTAAAGTGAGATTCTGCCAATGAAACATTTAACGCTTAAATCTTCGCTCGCGCTTTGCGCCATTCTCGCTACGACAGCCATGCTCAGCGCTGAGCCAACAACGATTATCCAAGGAACGAAATGCGACCTCAACAACGACGGAAAACTTGAGGCGATTCAGTTTATTCCTACCCCTGTCAACGGTAAAATGGCAGACAGCGACTCGTATAAGTATTCCATTGTTGTAAAAGATGAGAACAACAAAATCATCTGGACTAACCCCGAAGACGGCGAGGACGCATGCAACCTGTACCTTAACCTGAACGCACAAAGCTGGGAGGCCGTGACCGGCGGCGACATCGACGCCGACGGAAACGCCGAGGTTTGCCTCTCCATCTCGCCAAGCGATGTCTCACCATTCCGCATTTTCATTATGCGCTGGGACGAAGAGAAACAATCGCTCGGTTGCTTCAACTCGGCATACCTCATCGAACGCAAACTCGGCTCGGACAATTTTACTTGGGCGAATCACTTCAACGATGACCCCGAGCAAATCATGCTGCACACAAGCGCCAACGAATTCGCGTGGAGAGGACGCATCGATGCCGCCGCTGACAAGTGGAAGCCGGACTTCGGCAACATGACTTGGATTAGCAGCATCGACAGTGTGACCTCACCCGGAATTGTCAAAGCAACCGCATGGCGACTCCGCAACGGAAGCAAAGTCCAAAAAGGCAAGGCAATCCTCGAAGCAACTGGCCAAGGCTACAAGGTCACAAAATGGGTCACGGCGCTCGCCGCACCCACAACACAAACAAATGCCGAGGGTGTCAGCGAAAACGAAGGTGTGCCCGATGTCGAAGTGTTTGTCGCCAAGTATCGAGCCGTTCTTGCGCCACGTGACCGCGTCAACTCGAACGGGAAGAAGCTCGAGAGTATCGGAGCGGTTCTCGCCCAAGACCGAGCGAACTTTCACAAATTCGGCATTCGACAACGCGGAGACGAAACTGATTCCGGCTACTTCAAAAGCGCCGAGAACAGACAGAAACTTATGTATATGACGGTCAATAGCACAAGGCTCGGACGGGAAGCGATGAGAGCGAACAAACCCGTGACCATCACCGTTTACAAAGACAGAATTCTTATCGACGACCCAAACTAAAACTCAACGACATCGGCCGCGCCACAATCATTCCTCGATTCGGTCGACGATGGTAATCTCACCATCCTCGGGAATTTTCGCCAGCTTATTCATGAGCGGGAAATACAGATAACGACTGACTTCCGATGATGAAACATTAAAACGTTTCTGGATAATCTCGCCATACTCGATGACCTGCTTGTCATACTCCGCGCCGCTAATTTTATCGGTAAGATGTTCCTCGCTATCGCCCTCAAGGTTCGTCGTCTTGTAATCAACGATTGTCCAATGAGACCCTTTGCGCCACAAACGATCAATGATTTTATTTTGAAAACGGTTGTCCTTTGGCGACGTCAAGGCATACTCGTAATAGTCCTCATCATGCCGACGCAACATCTCCGGGTGCTCCTGAATAACATGCTGCAAAGCATCCTTGACGATCTTCTCGGAAGAGTTTAATTCGTCTTCTCGATAAACCTTGTTCTGGCGCAATGCAGTACGAATCAGCTTATCATCATCATCTATCAACTTCTCCGTGCCATCCTTGGCCATCCGCTCCAACCACGCATGAACAACCGTGCCAATCGCGCGAGCCGGACTGCCGGCAGCAAACTTCCCAAGCCAATCGGGAATACGCCGTTTATCGCCAACGGAATAGTGTTCGTCATCGACCGCGTCACCGTCGTCGGCGCCTTCAATCGTACCCTCGGGAATTGCCACATCGTCGATTTCCAACTCCCAGTCCTTGCTTAGCCGCGCGACTTTTTTGCCTGCGTCAGTAAAGTCCTGTGTGACGTCCAAAGCTTCATCATTTTGGCTATTTTTGACCATTTCCGTGATATCTTCTTTGGGAGTCTCGATGCCTTCTATCATCGTCGCGAAAAGATTAGGCGATTGGTTTTCTTTGTAACCATAAACCATACGCAAGCAATTCTTTGCACGCGTGGCCGCAACATACAGCAAACGACGACTCTCATTTTCTTCCTTGCGTTTGTTGATGAGCGAAACCAAAGCCTTGTAATATAGTGACTCTTTGGCATCTTCAATTTTTTCTTGCGACACCTTACCGGCAGCGCATACAAACTGATTCCCAATCCAGCACCATTTGAGAAGAGCTGTGGAATCTCTTCCGCCCGCTGACTTATCCAGTGTAGGCAAAATGACAGTATCAAACTCCATTCCCTTGGACTTATGAATCGTCATGACCTGAACTTTTTGGGCATCGGCATTCTGATCGGGCGGCGCGTACAAATGTTCAACCGCCGCGACAAGTCGTTCATTTGATGTGATGTGCCCATCCTGCTCCAACTTGTAAAGGATGTTCAAATACTGACGAACGCCTTCCAAATCGGATTCATCCTCAACAGTAGCAGGCCCGCCCAACTCAAGCCAAGTTTGCTCAACAAGCAACGTGAACTGACTCGCCTGAAGCGCTGCCGCATGAGACTTGAACATGACATCGTAAAACGAACGCAACCGAGTATCACGAAATTCCGGTGAATCCTTGAGTTTCTCAATCTTTTCCCAAACCGTCCGCTGAACATCTGCAGGTGTCGCGTCTTCTGCGTTATCCGCTTTACTTTCCGATTTATTCTCATTCGGAGTAAATTGCTCGAGTTGCGCCAACGTCAAACCACACCACGGAGCGCGAAGCAAACTCAACCACGCGACAGTATCATTCTCCATACACAAAGCGCGAGTCAACGAAATCAAGTCAATGATGACTTGGCGCTTATTCATCTTGTCAATCTCAATCGCCTGATACGGAATACCCTCCTTGCGAAGATAGGACAATACATTGCCGAGATAATTACGGTTGCGCACAAGAATCGCGCACTTTGCGTCATCATCTGCTGCCGGATGCTGCTCCGTCCATTCCTTAACCAACTGCGCGACATGCCACAAGGAACGATCGGCCATCGCTTTTTTATCATCCTTATCTTCGAGCGTGTAGACATCCTTTCGACAAGAAACATTCTCCGTCGTTTCTGCGTCATCATCACGAACGCCAACGGCCTGCGTGTAACGGACCGCGCCGGTCTCCGGACTCGCGACATCACCCAGTATATGCGAAAACGCTCCGTTATACCACTCTACCAACGACTTGCGAGAACGGAAATTCTTGTTCAGTGTCAGCGTATCATCAACCTCAAAATCACCGATACTTTTCGACTGGCAAGCGTTAATGAATAACTCGACTTCGGCCTGACGGAAACGATAGATGGACTGCATTGGGTCGCCGACGACGAACAGCGTGCGACCATCATTCCGAGACTTCCACTGACGAGTTATCGCCTTAATCAATTGATACTGACGCTTCGACGAATCCTGAAATTCATCAACCATCAGGTGACGTGTTCGGTTCTCTTTATCCGTCAACTCGCCAAGCGCCTCGACAGCCTTATCCGCGACCGCTGTAAAGTCCAAAACGCCACGAGCTATCCACTGGTCTTCAAGCGACTTTAGCAGGATAGGCAACACACCAACGACTGCGAGCAACGACTTGAAATCCGTGCTTCGATCATTCTCGTTTGTCGAATATTTAGCGTCCTTCCTTGCGACAGAATAAGCCTCAACAATTTCAATGTTAATGCCTTCGAAATAGGCTTTGCATTTCCGACACTCCATGCAACGCGTCGCGAAATTTTGGCGTTCTTTCTTTGCTTCGGCTTCTTTTGGGAAACCACAACTAACGGTAATTCCACGTGTTTTCCTGTATTCATCGCCGGAAAACAACAATTGTTTGAAGCCAAGCAACAAACCTTCCTTATCCTCTTCACACAAATCTGTCACAAGGTTTTCGGCGTTCTTATCCTCAAGGCATTTGTAACACTCCGTCTTAAAAGAACCATGTTCCTGAGCTTGCTTGCAGAAATGAATCACCTCGTTTAGGCAATTGTTTTCTGTAAATATGTTGATGACCTTTTCGAAATCAACAATCTTGGATAGTTCCGCGAAGACCCGTTTCGCGTTGGCAATACAAAACTCAACATCACCATTGGTCGATTCGTCAACACGTTTGACAGCATCACGCCACTGCTCACGAGCCGCGAGCAACTTGCTCAAATCATCAATTGCTAGTCGTCGATTATAACCATAAATCTTCAAAAATCGGTTGATGCGATTGCCCTCTTCCTCCGAGCGCCCTGACGTTTCCAGTGTCATCTTCGCCGCTTCTCGATAAACCTCAGTCGTCTCGCCTTCCGGGTCTGCCACACTTGGGACAGTCCCCAAGCCAGTGCGCTGCGCATGATGAGTCAAAACTTCTTTGCAAAACGCGTCGATGGTGCAGATTTTCAAACGCTCCGGAATTTCCAGAAGTTTCCAATCCTCTTTTGCGTCACGCTTCATCACCGCATTCGCAAGCTCCCGAGTCTTGACTTCATATTCATTCGCCTCGTCCAACTTTTCATTCTTCCGAGCCTCATCAAGCTTCGTCAACAATCGCACACGCAATTCATCGGCCGCCGCGTTTGTAAAAGTAATTGCCACAAGTTGATCCGGCTTCTCGAGTTTTTCATCTTCAGCGAGAATCCGCAGTATCCGCTGTATCATCAACGCTGTCTTCCCGGACCCCGCAGGAGCAGTCACGATATAAGACTTGGTGGGGTCGATTGCAAGAACACGAACATCGTCATCATTCATCATTTGATTCATCATCACCATCTATCTCTCCTGTTCATTCTCACTATTTTCAGTATAAGATTGCGTTTCCGATACACGACACAACTGCTGTAGACCGCAATACTCACAACCCTTTTTCGTAACACGGCAATCCCCCTCGCAAATCCCATCAACTGCCTTCATCATCTTGTCCGTCCACTCGCTAATGATCGACCGCTTATTCTTTTTTGACTCTGACTCTGCCATAATCGTTTCGTCATCCAGACCAATGTATTCCATCATTTTGGGATGCATCATTGCCAGTCGCACTGACCCGATATTCTCCATATTAAGCGGCACCGAATCCGGAGTCTCGGACGCTTCGGCATCGCCTATTTCCGGCTGTCTATTCTTGAGCAAAAAGTAATAAACCGCCAATTGCGGGTCATCCATCGACTTCAATCTATTCAACGTTTTGTTGCTGCCGGTTTTGTAATCAATGATGTTATACTTTTCATCGAAATCAACATCGCGGTCAATTCGGTCGATGCGACAACTCAGGAACAACTCGTGTTGAGTGCCTTTGAGCGGTGCGCAAATTGACTCCTCATGCGCGACAATCGCAAACGGGTCACGTTGGTCACGATTCATGTCAACATCACGCAACCACTTCTCAACCAACTCGACAATTCTTTTCTCCAAGCCGCTTAACGTTTCTTTGTCCCGATAATTATATCGGCACAATTGACTCTTCGGCAGAACATTTTGAACAGTCTTCACAATCAAACTGTTCAAATCATCCGCGTCAAGCGCGAGCAGTTCTGCTTGAGAATGAATTCCCGATTCCTTCCAAAACGCCTGCATCACATCGTGAATCACCGTTCCCCATTGCGCCGCGGTTGGTCCATATTCGACAGATTCGAGCGCGGAAAGATTCGACATTCGCGATTGCGCGTAGGCATGAAACGGGCACGACAGGTAATTATCAATCAGCGCACTTCCGCCTTTCGCAGGCTTATCCCCGCTGCTCACTAACACTGTTGTTTCGTCATCAACACGCGTTATTTTTCCCTGCGATTCCGATCGAATCTTTTCATAGAGTGATTGCTGCGCCTCATCCGTGCAATCTCTGTGATCGCCGTCCGCCTCACCCAGCACAAGCGCACTACACCGCTGCTTGCTGCCTTTTTCACTGATTCGCGCATACGACATAATCAGCGCACCACCCGACTGTATCTGATGCTCCAACAATCGCGTCACACTCAACGCTTCAGCATAACACCAATCGGAACTGCAATGAGGCATATTATAATATCGTTGTAGCGATATCGTCAACAGCGGATTCAGACGACTGAACGACGGCCATGTCTTATCATCCATTCCGCAAACCCACAAGTGCGTAAACTCCTGACCGGCCATCTCAAGCAAACCAAGAATTTGCACCGGCGCGCCATCACCGCCCGCCATCTGAAACGGAGTCGCATCGGCCATTGTCTTAATCATGTCCAACGCCTCAGTCGCGCTCGCGACGCCCGCCGTATCGAAGATATCATACGAAGACAAACCATCGAGAACCTTCTCGAAACTTTGATGAATGCTCCTTGCGTAGTCATTCAAATCAGCGCGAGACTCACCCTTCAACGACCCAAGCCAATTCACATCGTGCAAAACTTTCTTGAACTCCTCGGCCCAATCGGAAGGTAACTTCTTGCCACGCTTGGCGATGCCAATCCATTCGTTCTCCTCCTTATTACAACATTTATTAATGCTGCGAATCAGTTCCGAATCCGTACATTTTAATTCATTAAAATCACTGGCGAGATATTCGCGTCTTCCACTCTGACGCAACCGCCGTTCCAACGACAAACGCGACAGATAACCCGACTTCGTATCACTGAACCAACGCGAAAGTAGAATCTGCGAGATGGTCTCAAAATCAACTCCCGCGCCTTCAACACCACATATCAACCGCAACAACGCAATCGCGTTCGAGACCGCGCTTTGTTGCCCGAGCGGAGCGCCCACACTTATGTTGAAAACCTTCCGACGACTCGAAGCATAGTCTTGACCCAAGTACTCAAACGAATACAGCGACGGACACAACACCGAGGTAAACACTGACTCGACTTCGCGCAAACGATTGTGCAAATCGGGAATCACAATTCCAATGCGCAACTTTTCCGCAGACGAGGACATCTGCTCCTTGGCCCACTGCGCCGCATGAATCAACTCTGACCCACTTGTCTGGAAGGAGCGCACAGTCGGCTTTCGCACCGCGCCACGAGGGTCAGGAACATAATACTCTTGAACAGTACACACTTGAGCGACAGCGCGACGAAATTCCTGAAGCAAAGTCGGATACTCATACGGAGCACGGTGTTTGGGGACAATCTTATTCGTCGACAGTAACTCTGTAAAACCCGCAAAGATGACGGTCTTCGGCAGGGACAATTTATTAAGCTTTTCCTCCGACGACAAACAACTCATGATTTCGGCAAGCGTGACATATGAACATTTAGCACGTATTTCTGCAAGCTGCGCAAAGAGATAAGTCGGTGTTTTCTTTGTCAGTTTTGTTTCATCAACATAACCATCATTTTCGACACGATCAATCGCGTCCTGCAAATAGTCAAGTGGCACCCGCGATTCATGCAACATCCTCCACGCGTGCATAGCATCCGATGCGGCCTGTGTGACCATCGCAATCTTCTTGTCCGGATGCCCTCCGACATACTTTTGAATCAATTGTGCCCAAAGCCACTGTTCACTCTGTTCATCCAACAAATCGCCATCACACTCCGCAATCGGAACAAGTTGCGCCATATTCCACAAACGCTTTACCCACGCGTTCAATGTCAAAATGTCCGGCGTATTCCACACGTCACCCTTGCTTGATTGTAGCGAAGAGTACCGTTCTTTCAAAAAACGTGTCAAACGATTGTTGACCGTTACCACAGTCACTTGCTCAGGAGATTCGCTCACACGCTTAAGCACATCTGACAATCCTAACGACGAACAAACCTTCTCATCAAACTCATCGAAATCCATCTTGTACCATCCTTTTTATTTTCTGTTCCAAAATACAACTTAAGAGTGGATAGCGTCGACACGAGCATAGTCCGTTCGGTCAGTACTACAAATTTTATATTTTTACGTCTTCCATCAAATCATTTTCGCCATCAAAAAGCAGCCAAATCGCCGACAAATCACGAGTGGACAGGATGCTCCATCATATATCCGCGCAACATATTCAAGGCAGTCAGTGCCGCATGAACACGATTCAATTCGCGATCAAACAAAAACACTTGTTTCTTGACAATCACTTCCGTGCTTGTCGCGAGCGCGATATAAACCAAACCCACCGGCTTTGTGTCCGAGCCTCCGCCCGGCCCGGCAATGCCTGTTGTCGCAAGGGCATAGTCCGTGCCGCTCAGGCGCCGAGCACTCGCGGCCATCTCGCGAGCAGTCTCCTCGCTCACAGCGCCATAAGTCGACAACGTATCCGCGCTCACATCCAACATCAGCATCTTCGCGCTATTTGCGTAAGTCACATAGCCGCACTCGAACCAACTACTGCTGCCGGGAACGTCCGTCAAAAACTTACTAATCAATCCACCGGTGCAACTCTCCGCCGTGCTCACCCACTCACCGCGAGACTTCAACAAATCGCCGACAACCTCCGCAAGCGAAACATTATCCGTGCCGTAAACCGCATTGCGAGGTAGCAACGAAACAGTCTCGCGTTCCACCTCATCAATCAAAGCGTCAAGCGCCTCGACCGTCGCGGCATGACCCGTAATGCGCAAGTCGATTCCCATCGGGCGAGCCAAAATCGTAAAGTCAACATCCGAACGCGCACGGAACATCTGCGAAACGTACGTGCCAATCTCGCTCTCGGGATAACCGTAAATATGCAAGGTGTGCGTGCGAACAAACAAATCGCCACTCAAACGTTCCGCGAGAATCTCCGGCACATAACGATCAAACATCGGCTTCAACTCCTTGGGAGGGCCGGGCAACGCAATCGCGGCCGCCGCCACAACATCATCACCACTTACGCCACGCTCGTCTGCCGGAGACAAAAACCATCCCGGCGCCGTCCCCCAATCATTGTAGAAAACGGATGCGCCCTCGGGAACATAGGACTGCTTGTCATTGCCCGTCGGGACCTCAACTCCACGACGACTAAAACGTTCGACAATCATGTCATGAACATGATTATCATAAACCAGTTTCGCGCCAAAAACGCGCGACAAGATTTCGCAATTCACATCATCGCCGGTCGGCCCAAGGCCTCCACTGCAAATCACCAAATCCGCTCGGCGAGCGGCAAAGCGCAACGCCGACTCGACACACGCAGCATCATCCGGAGCAGCGGTCTCCGCTACAACGCGAAGCCCCAAACCACACAAACGCTGAGCAAGCCACTGGGCATTTGTATCCGCATACATCCCCTGCAAAATTTCTGTTCCCGTACTTACAATCGCAACCGTTTTGAACTGTTTCACTTAAAAATTCCTATCTTTTTTTACTTTCTTCATTACCGCGATAATCCTTGATATATCTACATGAGAGAGGTACACAGACTCGTTGCTGACGCATGAAAAAACAAAAAAGATAAAAAAAGTGATTTTTTTTGAATGAGTTTCTTGTAGGGACGTATATGTTACTTCGCCGATTGAAGTATCAGTCGGTATTTGGTTCTTTGAAATCTGAATGGAAGAGGCAAC
>Ga0209510_1000208_pt1 | contig 88314 bp, 71 predicted proteins | sample BiotimSIPDNA_FD_185749 | JGI IMG/M metagenome (GOLD analysis project Ga0209510, IMG submission 185749) | Anaerobic biogas reactor microbial communites from Washington, USA - Biogas_R1 time_0 SIP DNA (SPAdes) (version 2) | ecosystem: Engineered > Bioreactor > Anaerobic > Unclassified | place...
GTTGGTTCAGTCGCTGGAAGTTTCGCCTGGACTGATCCGAGCATAATTCCAGCCTTGAGTGATAGTAACTCGACGCCATACAGCGTTACCTTTACACCAACGGATTCAGCCAATTACGCCACAGCTATAACCACGGTTACCTTAACTGTGAATGAGGCACCACCCTGTACGACCGTAAACCTCGTGGCTGCTGAAGATACGTATATGAGTGCCTACAACGATGACTATAACTATGGAAGCGTTAACCTATTAAAGGTGACAAACTATTATTCAAGCATTCCTAACCGGGGTGCCTTACTCAAGTGGGATGTGAGCAGTATCCCATCTGATTCCACGATTTCCAGTGCGAGCTTGAAGCTGTATGTAAGCACTGCTGGTGCAAAGGTTTATAACCTTTATAATATGAGGCGTGCTTGGGTGGAAGGGACTCTGACCACTGGAGCGACCAGTAATACGAGCGCCAACTGGAACACGTATAATGGCGTGGATGCATGGGGAACAGCAGGGGCCGCGAACACCACAACTGACCGTTATGACTTGAATATGTGGGATGCTGATGCGACTACCTTTGCTTCAACGGGCAGTAAGACGGTCGATCTAAACGCGAATGGCATTGCCGCTATTCAGGGGTGGATCACCGGTACCAATTATGGTGTGACAATCCAAAACTATGCAACAAGCGGATCTAACGATGATCTGCAAATTTCGTCATCAGAAAACACAACAGTGACAAACAGACCAACCCTTAATGTTACCTATTGCGTTTCATCTACAGACCCGACGATTTCAGTCACCAGTTCAATGACGAGCTTCAGTGCGCCAGTGAATGAGTATTCAGATGTACAATCCTACAATGTCACAGGGGCTAACCTCACGGCAGACATTATCGTAACTGCGCCAGCCAATTTTGAGGTCTCTCTGACCAGCGGCGGCGATTTTGCTTCATCAGTCACTCTACCTTCGGTCGGCGGGACGATTTATGTCCGCTTCAAGGCAACCGCTGAAGGAACCACCACCGCGAATATCAACCATACCAGCACTGGCGCAGACCCGAAGACCTTGTCGGTCAGCGGAACAGCCTACAACGTTTACACACTGACTGTTACCAATGATGGCAATGGTTCTGTGACCCTCAACCCAACTGGTGGTAGCTATGCCGCAGGCACAACTGTTACTCTTACACCCGTTCCCAATACTGGTTATGTTTTTGATAACTGGTCAGGTACAAACGCTGGTAATATCATCGACACTGACGGTGTATACACCATCTTGATGAACGGGAACAAGTCAGTCACTGCGAATTTCGCGGTTAGTCTGTGTTCCGATCTCGTTTTCCAGGAGGGTTTGGAAGGTTATGCTGGTACGGTTGACACCTATATCATGGAATCTGACGCCACTGTCTCCTATGGGGATCAAGACCATGTCGAATGGGATGCACAAGATCCTTATGATTCCGATCCTCATTTAGCCAACTACGGTCTGCTGAGATTCGATGGTATCTTTGGATCTGCACCGAACCAAATTCCTTTGGGATCGACTATTGAAACCGCTACGTTTACCTATGTGGTTAATAATGAGGGCGACGACGCGACCGTAAATGATGCCGCTGTTGCCTGGGATGAAAGTGTAACCTTTAACACCTTCGGAAGCAACGCTGGCGTTCAGGAAGCTGATTATGGAACACTTGTTGGCACAGCTTCTGGTAGCACTCCGACAGGTGCTAAGACTCTTGACGTAAAAGACAGCTTGCAGCGCTGGTCAGAAGGAGCGACGAATTACGGTTGGCTCTTCCGACCTGATGGTACAGACGGCGTGGAATTTCATTCAAGCGAGTACACAACCTCGGCAGATCGTCCGAAACTCACCGTTCGTTACTGCCTGGCTCCGACTGAACCAACCATCCTGGTGAGCAGCTCGATGACCGCCTTCAGTACACCGATAGGCACAGCTTCGGCTGCGCAGACCTATACTGTCTCTGGGGTTAATCTTACAAACGATATTGATATTGGTGCCCCCGGTGGCTTTGAGATTTCAACAGATGGGGAAACTTATAACTCTTTGCTGACCTTAGATCAGACTGATGGTTCAGTTTCTTCCACAATAATTTACGTTCGCATGATGGGGACTGATCTTGGTGAGTTTTATGGGGACATTGCCCATGTCAGCAGCCCTGCAACCTCTAAAAACGTACCGGTCACTGGCACTGTCTACAACCTTTACACCTTGAATGTGGACGATGACGGCAATGGCACGGTCACCCTCGACCCGCCAACAGGCCCTTACCGCGACGGTACAACCGTCACACTAACCCCAGTGCCTGACCAGGGTTTCATCTTCGATGAATGGACCGGCATGAATGGCTCAGATGTAGTCAATACAGCTGGTGTTTTCACAATCGTGATGGATGAAAATAAATCGCTTACGGCAACCTTTACTGAGGCGCCACCCTGGACGGCCTACAATGACGTCTCAGGAACGAGCACACCAGCCAACACCACAGAGTGGACGTTGGATCAGGTGGATGGCATGCTGAAGGACTTCGACTCTGGTGAAGATACTGGAGTGACGGTAACTATAACGAAATCAAATACCCTGATGAATAACACCAGCTCAGGATCAATGCCAGACAGCGGCACAGATGCCTATACTACCTTCAATGGAAAGGTTAATTTGCAGGGCGTGGTTCAATACAACGCGACAGGGACGGTAGAAGATTTCTGGATGGACCTGACCTTTGAAGGACTGGACCCAGCTAAAACCTATACTTTTGTAACCACTGCCAATCGGGCAGGAGGGACAGGTGGCAGCACTGATCCTGCATATACCATTCGTAATACCCGCTATACCATTTCAGGAATGGTATCTGCCGAAAATGCCAGTTCAGCGGGCACAAGCCTTTATGAAGGCAACCCCTACGCGGTCTACTTCGTCACCGGAGAAAACACCACCAACGGTTACGTCGCCCGCTGGATTAACATTAAGCCCAGCGCGGAAGGCACATTTACCGTTCGGGCACAACCCAATGACGAAGTTATAAAAACCTATGCTTTTGGTGCGTTCATGCTGCAGGAGGAAGTCAGTGTTACACCTGATATTGAGATTACCGGCTTTGAAGCCATCACTGCCATTCAAGCAGGCGAGGCTGGCAGCGCGCTGAGCCTGGAAGAAGTACAAGATTTACTGCCCGAATCGGCTATGGCAACCACAGCCAGTGGGACTGTGTCTGTACCGGTGGCTGCCTGGGTTGATACAGACAGTTACAATTCTTCCGTTCCTGGCAGCTACACCTTTACGGCGACATTAGGGACAATCCCGGATGGTTATGCCAACTCGGGCAACTACACCGCGATGATCGAAGTGGTGGTATCAGTACCACCGGTAGGCTTTACCATCTACCTGCCGCTTATCTTTAAGTAGGATCGGTAGGTAGGACTAAGTAGACAAAAGAGGCCGACGTTTGGTTGACTTACGCTGAAAAGCTAACAACAATAATGAATGAGAAAAGATGTCCATTCATACGAAAACGGAGGCCTCTTATGCCAAAAAAAGATCAAACAGAGACTCAACTTGTTGATAGTTGATTACTAAGGAGGTGTTAGCGGCGAAGAGAAAAACTTGAACATAGAATAATGTTAGGAGATTAGGAAATAACAACTTGCTTGACTCTCTCGACCCAGGCAAAGGATTCATTAAGGACTTTTCATGCAGAGAAGAACTTTTAGGTAATTTTCCGTGCTTGGGCAAACAAATTGTTAGAGTAAAAAAGGAGAAAAAATGATTGACAATCCAACTACTACAAAACCCTCATTACAAAGGGTGTCAAAGTTCTTGAGTCTGGTCTTAATTTTGCTGATCGCAATCTCCTTGATGGGGATGCAACCTGCAAAAATTGTGGATGCCGAAGCAAAAATTCAAGCTGAGCCAGTATGGACGGCCTATAACGATCTCGTTTATCGATCCGGGCAACCCTCAACTAACATCACGCAATATACTATCCCGGATGAAGGAACATCGACTGGCATATTGAAGAATTACGCGGACGGCAGTAACACACCTGTTACTGTGACAATCACGGAGTCTGGCGTTCAGGGTTTATCAGGAGGTGATGCATATGATGGATCAGAGGCCAATTCTGGTACAGATGCTTATGACACATTCCATGGAAAAGTGGACAGTACTGGTCTGATTGTTTATGGAAGTGATTCGACTTGGTATGTTGATCTGACATTTACAGGGTTGACAGCGGGTAAGACCTATGCATTTGCCACCACTGCTAATCGCAACAACAATGAATCGGATTACATCAGTCGTGTCTCAAAGTTCACTATTTCGGACGTAGATTCTGCTACGAATGCCAGCACAACCGGTGTGACAGTGATAAGTAACACTGAAGTTGCGTTCAGCACTGGATATAACACGGTCAATGGCTATGTAGCCCGCTGGACAGGCATTGTTCCTGGAGAAGATGGTGATTTCAAGGTGCGAGTTAATGCCAACAGCGGCAACCTGGCTTATGGACCAAGCGTGTTCATGCTGCAGGAAGAAGCATCTGACATCGAGATCACCAGTGTAGCTGTTAGTGAGGTTACCATTCCTGTAGAAGGTAATCTGCCTGATACCTTGGCGACAATTGAGGCTACCCCTGTTACCGGTATCACAGACTTGACCGCCGACTTGACTTGGGACCCTGACCACGTTGAATTTGACTATGATACGGTTTATACTGCCAGTGTAACGCTGACCGCAGTCAGTGGGTATAAGTTCACCTCTGAAACGACCGCTACGGTGAATGGAGCTGAGGCTGATGTTACTCTCAATGGAGACGGCACCTTGACGATCAGCTATACCTTCCCAGTAACTGGACCAGCACCAACAATCAACTACATCTATCTACCACTAATCATGAAGTAGGTTATTGACGGATAGAAATAAGGGCTAATGAACCTCTATTGAAGAGGTTCATTAGCAAAATTGATTCCAGTTTAACTACAAAAAATATTGTCGAACAAAGGGGATTATTCTATCGTCTTCTGGAAGAGATAATGTTCAGTATTCAACATTATACAAAGATTGTATACTCGGTCATTTTAGTTTAAAATTCTAAAGTATTTGATTATTCCAACTATACGTATATAGAGGTTAAGATGAAGAAAATTCTAGTAATTTTATTGCTTGTTGCCATGATGGCAACGGCTTGTAATGCGGCGGTAAATACCGAACCAACAATTCCAACTCAACCAGATGACTCACAAACGGAGGCTAAAAAATCGATGGGAGATACAACGATCGATAGTACCTATACCAAACAAGAAGGCGTGGAAGTGATGTACTTTGCAGGGGGCTGTTTTTGGGGGATTGAAAAGCTGATGCAGTCGATCCCTGGTGTGGTGGCAGCAACCAGCGGTTACGCCAATGGGCAAGCTGATATTGTCCCTACTTATGAGCGGGTTGTCACTGGTGATACCGGATATCGTGAAACGGTGCGGGTTGAATATAAACCGGATCAAGTCAGCCTTGATGCTCTGATATTTGCCTACTATCACGTGATTGACCCAACAGTGGCAAACGCTCAGGGCAATGATGTTGGCACTCAGTATCAGACAGGCATTTATTACACCAATGATGACGCTAAAAGCACTGTTGACCGGATCACCGCTATCGTTAAAGAACGCTATGAGGAATTCGTTGTGGAAATCAAGCCTCTGGAGCGATTCTATGACGCTGAAGAATATCATCAGGATTACCTGATCAAGAATCCTATGGGCTATTGTCACATATCGAGGGATGAAATGACTACTATCACTGACATAATTGTAGATCCGGGCAACTACCAACGCCCAACAGATGAACAGATCAAAGCTGCGCTCACCGATTTGCAATACAACGTAACACAAAAGGCAAGCACTGAGCCGCCTTTCCAAAATGAATATTGGGACAATCACCAGCGCGGGCTTTATGTGGATGTTGTGACCGGCGAGCCACTGTTTGCTTCCAGCGACAAATTCGACAGTGGTACCGGTTGGCCGAGTTTCTCCAAAGGTATCGATGAAAACACCTTTGTATACATTGTTGATGAGTCTTTAGGCATGACCCGCACTGAGGTTCGCAGCCGTGCCGGCAACTCCCACTTGGGGCATGTCTTCTACAACGAAGGCTTATCACCAACCGGCACCAGGTACTGCATCAACAGTGCTGCCTTGAGATTCATTCCCTACGACCAGATGGAAGCAGAAGGTTATGCCTACCTGTTGGACTACATCGATTAAAGCCAATTCTACATTGATCTAATCAGCATTTGAAAAAACCGGTCTCCCGACACCTGTCAACCTTGTTTTTGGCAATCAGTCCGGAGACCGTGGGGAGACGGGACACATTTTTTCTGGAAAGTTGGCAAGGACTGGGTATCGATGCGGTTAGTAGCTCGATAGGGGTTTTTACACTATTTACACCTTTTACACTGTTTTTTGATGGTGCTAAAACACACTCTTAATGTAAAAAGTGGCTGGTTGTTAAAGTTCAGCGCCTGGGGTCAGGTATCTGCATAAATAATAGCACAAATGTTCTGATTTGGGAAGGGACGTGCTATGTTTGATGAAGGGTATGCTGAGCGTGATGCCAGTTGGGAGGGCGTTGAAATCTTGTTTCTTGCACGGTTTATGCTTGTCACGAAAAGGAAGGGTGTCAGGACATCGGTGAAAAAGGAGAAGCATATGATAGTCTATGTTATAAACACAATTATGTATAGTATCATGGTGAGTAAAAATGATTTCTTACTTAAATATTACGGAGGTTAAAATTGAAACTTGTGTCATGGAATTTAGCAGGATGGGTAAAAAAAGTAAATAAACAAGTTGAAGCACTAATCTCTCAAGAACCAACAATAATTTGCTTACAAGAAGTCAGAAAAACAGCCTTAGAAACAATTATCAGAAAATTTCAAAACGCAGGTTATTCTTACTTCCAAGACTCTATTAATCTTGCAGAAGAGAATAATCGAAGTAGGGGAAATATGGTGGTCAGCAAATATCCTCTTAAATATTTACCTGGGTACATAGCTGCACCACATTCTGAAAGCGTTATTTCCGTAAATGTGGAAACCCCACATGGCAATATCAAGATTCATAATGCCCACATACCAAATGGGTCAAATCACGGGTGGAAAAAAATTGAGACTTTCGAAGCAATTTTTAAGACATTGTCTTCAGAAGAAGATAACTTACGAATACTTTGTGGAGATTTTAATTCACCTCAAGCTGAACTCCCAAATGGGAAAACAATAACTTGGGGACAACGGTTGACAAGAAACAATGAAGTATTCCTGATAAAAAACAACCTCCGTTGGCATCAGGGCGAGCTATCAGTCATCAAAGGATTAGCAGAATGTAATCTAGTTGATGTCTTTCGCCAATTGTATGGTTATGGAGTTGAAGAGTATAGTTACATTGTGCGCCGAAAGGGCGAGATTGTTTCTAAAAGAAGATTTGACCATGTTTTTGCATCTCAGGAACTGCGACCACAGGTATGTGTTTATCTCCACGAATTCCGGGAAATGAGATTAAGCGATCATTCACCAATTATGGTACTTTTTTTCCCTAAAAGTAATTAATCGCTTTAGGTATTGTTACACGCATTCTTGCAGAATCTCCTCGTGGAATCTTGCAGTGGTTCTTACCCCAGGTTTCGAATAAAGTCTACCTGACCCAAATAATTATGCGCGTAGCCAATAAAGGTAGTGAAGAAATCGTCTCTTCTGATCAGCGGTCTGTGCTCGCCACGAAGTAGATGGGTATCGAGACACTGGCTTACGGAATATTCCTTTCTTCTGTAGGGGACGGTTGCCATGCCGTCCCTGATAATCATATCGGTCGATGTTGGGAGACCATGGCAGGTCTCGCCTACAAGAATTATCCGATGCAGGGGCGGGTTTTGAACCCGCCCGTACGTAGCCGTTCACAAATTTTTGCTGGGTTCAACCCCACTCGCTTCGCTCAGGGGTAGGTGCAGCAGAACCTGGACTTCAACTCACGGTGAGGACAACGGCTAAAACAGAGATGAAAAAGAGCCGGATTCAACCCCATTCGCCTCGCTCAAGGGCAGGTGCAACGGAATCCGGCCTACAACTGAGGATACCGGCGAGGACAGAGGAACGGATTAAATTTTTTGTAATAATGTAATTTGATCAAGAAATATCAGTTGACAGCTTTCTAAGAATTATTTATACTTATTGTTAAGTCACATAGGTTTTCAAAGACTAAATTTCAAAATCCTCCGATTCGTTGATTCCCACCTGGATAAACGAACGATACGGCAAAGAGAGCAATTTCTTTTGCCCGCCAGTGCGCAAAGGAGGCGGATGTCCTGATAAAGGGACATGTTAATTCTTTGCGTAGTTTTACTTACTGGTGAGAGGAGCACCCAATAAAAGACAACAAAATACTACTTGTTCAATTCTATTTATGCAATTAAATTCTGGAAAGGGAGATAATTATGTGGATTCTACGAATAAACGCAACAAATCTTAGTTACAAGTTAGAAGAAGTACCCGAAAAGTACAAATTGCTCTATGGGCGGGCGTTGACTTCTCAAATGATTTACGACGAAGTTCCACCGCTCTGCCATGCTTTAGGACCAAACAACAAGTTGGTTTTCTCTGCTGGTATGGTTACCGGAACAGTCTCACCCACTTCTGCCCGAATCTCTGTTGGTGGAAAATCACCTTTAACAGGTGGAATCAAGGAGGCCAATGCAGGTACTGCCTGGGGTCCGGATCTGGCGAAAATGCGCATCCGCGCTTTGGTCCTTGAGGGTCAGCCAGTAGATGTGAAAGCCTATGCAGGGGCTGTGATCAAGTGGGATGGGGAGAAACCAGTTGTTGAATTCTTTAACGCGACTGAATACACAGGAAAAGATGTTTATGACATCTACCCTGACATATTTGAGAAGTTTGGACCCAAAGTGTCCATTGCCAGTATGGGCGTAGTAAGTGAGATGGGCTATAGCAACTCGGGTATCGTATTCAATGATATGCATCGAAGACCAAGCCGTTACGCCGGACGCGGTGGTCTTGGCGCGGTTATGGCCTCGAAGAGAATGAAATTTATTATTCTGGATGCAAAGGGTGCGCCCGGGGTCGAAATGGTAGACAAGGCGCTGTTTGACGAAGGCCGCAAAAAGCTGATTGACGCCATCCGCAGCCACCCGATTTCGAAACCCAAAGGTGGGTTAAATAGCTACGGCACCGCTGTTCTGGTCAATATTCTGAATGAAGCCGGCGGTCTGCCGACTCGCAACTTCTCAGCTGGTCGTTTTGAAGGAGCCGCCAAAACATCTGGTGAAGCCATCTTTGAGACCAACAAAGAGCGAATGGGTAAAGAAATCTATAACCATGCCTGTTCTCCCGGCTGCATCATTCAATGCTCGAATACATATTACAACCCCGATCAGACTGAAGCCACATCTTGTATTGAATACGAATCCACCTGGTCATTGGGAGCCAACCTGGGCATCGACAACCTGGATGATATTGCGACAATGAACCAATTATGCAATGCTTATGGGTTGGATACCATTGAAACCGGTGGAACCCTGGGTGTCGCCATGGAAGCCGGAGTGCTTGAGTTTGGTGATAGCAAGGGCGCAATTCAATTGATCCATGAAATGGGCAAAGGTTCGCCTTTAGGTCGAACCTTAAGTGGAGGCACTGGCACAACTGGCAAAATCTACGGTGTCAAGCGTGTACCAGCGGTCAAAGGACAAGGCATGCCCGCTTACGAACCTCGTGCTGTAAAGGGCATCGGTATTACCTACGCGACCACAACCATGGGAGCAGACCACACAGCCGGTTACACCATCTGCCCTGAAATTTTAGGCGTCAGTGGTAAATTAGACCCCTTGAGCCCTGAAGGTAAAGCTGCCTTGAGTCGAGCGTTTCAGGCGACAACCGCCTTCATTGATTCAAGTGGTCACTGCTTGTTCATTGCTTTCCCCATTCTGGACATCGCCAGTGGTTTTGAAGGCATGATCCAGGAGTGTAACGGCATCTTAGGAACAAATTGGGACGCAGACGCTATTGTTGCTTATGGAGCTCAGACTCTACGAGTGGAAAGAGCTTTTAATGAAGCGGCTGGTCTTTCCAAGGAATCTGACCGTATTCCTGAGTTCATGAAAACAGAACCGCTGCCCCCTCACAACCAGGTCTTTGATATTCCTGATGCTGCGCTTGACTCTGTCTTTGAAGATATGTAAAAGAACAGATTGTCAATTAAATAGATTGGGATGATTTTTGTCGAGTAATATCGATAGAGATCATCCCAACATCATAATTGCTGATACAATCAGCTACTACTTTTTGTGCGGCAGAAAACTGCCAGAATGAACCATTTATGACAGATATTACACCAAACTCAAATGGAGAGATCCTGATTCCTGACGGTTTTTTAGAACGCAGGCGATTGGATCCACAGACCCAGTTTTGGCTTGATGAACGAGAAGGTGACCTGATCCTTTATCCAAGGGTACCTGACGCGCGTAAATTGTATATAGAAGCGACAACAGCTTGTAACCTTACCTGTCAGACTTGTATTCGTAACTCCTGGGCAGACCCAAACGCTCACATGGATGACGCAACTTTTCAGCGGATTCTTGAGAGCATCAAAAAACTTCCTCAACTTGAGCGTGTAATTTTTACCAGTTTCGGAGAACCAATGGTTAATCCGAAACTTTTTTCAATGATTGAGGCTGTGCGAAAACTCGGATTGGAGGTCACTCTTGGGACCAATGGGGTACTCCTCACGGAAAAGGTCACCAGAACCTTAATTCGCCTGGGGGTTGACCAATTAGTGGTTTCGATCGATGGGGGTAAACCCGCTACTTACGAAGGTATCAGAGGCACTCAACTTTCAATCATCATAAAAAACCTGGAAACATTCAACCAGGTCAAAAATGAATTGGGAGTGGTTAAACCCACTTTGGCAGTGGAGTTTGTTGCCATGCGCAGCAATTTGGATGAATTGAAAGAAGTTCTAAACCTGGCTTCCGAATTGAACGCGTCCCGATTGATCGTTTCGAACGTTTTGCCTTATACCGAAGAGATGAACGAAGAGAAATTGTATGGATATGGTCCGCAGGAGCCCCTTTATATTGGTTCGTGGCCAGTCAAATCGACCGACACCTGGGTTCGTTGGGGTGTTATCGAAACCCCGCGGATGTTTTGGGGTGCAGAGAGGCGCTGCCGATTTGTACAGGATAAATCGCTGGTTGTGAGATGGGACGGCAACGTTTCACCTTGCTATGCCTATTCCCACAGCTACCAATACTACACAATTGATGGCGTATTAAAGAATGTTGAGCAATACACATTGGGAAATGTGAACGAACAACTTTTGGATGAAATTTGGATGAGCGAGGAGTACACTCGTTTCCGCAGTAATGTTCGCGCGTTTCACTTTCCATCCTGCCCGGATTGTGACCTGCGGGAAACTTGCGACTTGCGCCAGGACAACCAGGGTTGTTGGGGACCGAACCCCTCGTGCGCGGATTGTTTGTGGGCGCAGGATATTGTTCGCTGTCCATAAGGAAAACATGATTGTAAAGATCAGAGTGTTTGCTACATTGCGAAAATACCTTCCCGATCTTGACCTTGGTGAGAGTGTGGAAGTGAACCTTGAGCAAGGATCGACGATAGGGCAGTTGATTGAACATTTGGGTATCCCCGAAGCAGAAATCAAGTTAGTTTATGTAAATGGTCATTATCGTGAATGGGATTATGTGTTGTCAGAAAACGATGAGATCGGATTTTTTTCCCCAGTTGGTGGAGGTTGATGGTTATGAAAGTGGAAATTTGGTTGTATGGTGAACTATCCCGCTATGGAGAGAGCCCACAAAAAGGTTTTTCCAGTCTCAGTCTTGAACTGCAAGAAGGTATCACCATCGCAGAAATACTGCAGACCTTGAAAATGCCGACTGAAGAACGCGGGATCACATTTTTAAACGGTAATTTAAGCGCCCTGCCTGGTTTGCAGCCTGATTTGGACCAAGTTGTGGTGGATGGTGATCGGATTTCATTCTTTGACCACCGCAGTATGTGGCCGTTTCAATACCGGCACGGAGCCGCGTTGTCAGAGGGGCTTAAGGGTGTGTTGGAAACCGACCCCGAAGCACTCATGCACCACCAGCAAAAAGAGGAGTAGGGGCAAACGGGCGCGAAGAGTGTCAGGGTTTGTTGGAGCGTGATTTGCCAATGCTTTTAGCCTGTTCTTGCATGGTCTCCTGACCTTGCAAGCCCTCTGACCGAAGGTCTCCATCTACGCTTGTCCAAAAGGAACGATTGGAAGTTCAGCATTTTCGCCATTGAGCCAATAACCGGCAGATGAGTGCCGCCAATGTTCTGGTAATTTCACAAAACCTTTTCTGACAGGATTTTCGTGTATGTAATTGATTTTTTGCCTCAAGAACTGCTTAGTAGCCAGTGCTTCAGCATGCCAACCAGGCTGCCAAAGTTGACGAACTCGGTCGTTGAGCTGCTTAGATCGAGTTGTTTTGGCAAGTGAATTAGATAGGTTAGCATCAATATAATCAGCAAGCCTGTTGCCTGTAAATTTACGGAAATCTGCCAAAGTCTTACCCAAGCGCTCGTTATCGTAATCTGCGTCAGAAATGATTAGATGAATGTGATTTGGCATGATTACATAGGCATGGATACGTAATTGTTTGTTGGTATGACAAAAATTCAGACTGTTATTGATGATCTCTATTGGTTCAGGATTGATAAAAACTGGCAGCCAGTCAGTAACTGTGAAAGTGACAAAGTAAACAAATACACCATCGATGAATTTATAGCTATCCATTGAGCAATTATAGTAGATAAGGTGTGGGTGAATTAATATTGGGTCAGGATTTCTGGAGACCTGGCGGTCAAATGCCTCGCGCGGTCAGGAGACCGGCGAGAACGAAGGTTTCCCCTTCAAGATTTTTCTGATGTAGGGGCGGGTTCGGAACCCGCCCGTACGTAGCCGTTCACAAATATTTGCCGAATTCAACGCCATTCGCTACGCTCAGGGGCAGGTGCAGCGGAACCCGGGCTTCAACTCACGGTGAGGACAACGGCTAAAGCAGAGAGCAAAAAGAGCCGGATTCAAAACCGGAATCCGGCCTACAACTGATAATCGTATCTGTTGATGTTGGGAGACCATGGCAGGTCTCCCCTCAAGAATTTTCTGATGTAGGGGCGGGTTTTGAACCCGCCCGTACGTAGCCGTTCACAATTTGTTGCCGGGTTCAACCCCATTCGCTACACTCGGGGGCAGGTGCAGCGGAATTCGGACTTCAACCCACGGTGAGGACAACGGCTAAAACAGAGAGCAAAAAGAGCCGGATTCAAAACCGGAATCCGGTCTACAACTTAATAGTGTTTTTTTCTCCTCCTAGTTTTCAGCGTCACAACTCGATCTAAATCTAGAGCCTCATTTAGGTAAATTATCAATATAGCGATACTGGATGCCCCAATGATGACGGTGTAATACTTTGTTAATGGTGAAATTTGTGAATCAATAGTTATATCAACTCCAGACATCTGACTGAAGGTGTACAAAGACGCATCCCATATACTCATAAATTGTCCTGAATCAAACCTTATAAATTTCGATAACGTTTCTAAAAAGAAAACAATATGTGAATGAAAGATTAGCCAAGCGCTAAACAATAATACGAATGCAACAACTTTCTTTGTCAATCGTGCAGACCGACTTTTTCCTCTTTTATATATCCGTTCAGTGGACATTGGAAATAACACATATCTCTTTGTAATGACTAATAGATTCTCAAAAAATTGTAGTAAAAGGGGGAAAATGAAAAAAAACAAGATAAGAACAGTTGCATAATAAATGTTAAAAAGCATATCACTTTGTTCAATTACTTCCAATGGTACACGATTCAGCAAAGAGAGTCCTGTTGAAATGACCAAAATTAACGGCATCATTTTCCAGAAATTACTAAAATCTTTACCTAATGTGAGTTCTTTTATTGAACTAATGGTGCCTTTGACCAAAACTCCTAATTTTAGTTCCTTTTCCAACATATCAGTGTGAACTTGCGATATGACTAGCAATAAAAATAGATTCAATGAAAATGCAATCAGGAAAGCAGGTATCAGGACGTAGGGATTGGTTTTCCTTATAAGGTCAAACAAATATGGAATATAACCTTGTATTGGTCTATTTTTCCCTCTTGAGTAAATTAGGTAAGAGGAAAACACAAAAAAGAGTGTTGCACTAAAAAATTTTGACAGCAATTTTTTGCCGGAGATAGATTGAGCGTTGATTACGAACAGTGAACCGATGAATCCCAAACTAATACTTATAATTGCCCCGGCTATGGTAAATAATATTATGGTAATCAATATAAAAGCAATTAGTACCCATGTGTCAAATTTTGAAAGGTCAGTTTCGACAAGTCCGCCTGCATATAATGAAAAAAATGAAAGGAAATTTAATACGGAAAACAATGCAATTATTTTCTTTCTTTGCTGAAACTTATTACGAACAAAACTTGAACCTAATGAGGGTGCCCTTTTGAGCAAGTTAATAGTAATAAAAGTAGTGTTTTTAAAAAAGGACACAATTTTATTAATATACTTTTTCATAGCAATTATCCCTCTTTCATTACCCTAAGATTGCTTTTACCCCCATGAACTATTATTATACATCTTGTTATTATGACGATTTTTTGATTTATTGAAAAATCAACTTTCTATGCGTAAGTAAAGACAATATGCACCTTGTTGACTTGTGTGTTGGAAAAACATCGTCTTTCCCTTTAGTCTACTGCGGATGATATAATGGCTCAACTATATCAACTATAACAACCTGAGGTTAGCATGAGCGAATTTATTACCTACCATGAAATTGACGCGGCGACGGAGGCTGTGCGGGCGCGTTTGAGCACTACCCCTCAAATTGCCCTGATTCTCGGCTCCGGGTTGGGTGAGCTGGCTGATTCGATCGAGAACGCCACCATCATTCCAACCGATGAGATCCCTTTTTGGCCGGTCTCGACCGTGCCGGGGCACAAGGGTCGCCTGGTGATTGGCGAGTTGGAAGGCAAGCAGGTTTTGGTGTTGCAGGGGCGCACCCATTATTACGAAGGTCATCCCATTTCCAAAATAGGGCTGCCGATCCGGGTGATGCAGCGGCTGGGAATCAAAACACTGATTTTGACCAATGCTTCGGGCGGTTTGAACGACGATTTTTATCCGGGTGATATCATGCTGATCAAAGATCACCTGGCACTGCTGCCCATGGCAGGCGAAAACCCACTGCGCGGACCCAACCTGGACGAATTTGGACCGCGTTTTCCACCGATGAGCGAGGTTTATAACCACGAACTTATCGCGCTTGCTCAGGAGGTTGGCAAGGAATTGGGAATCGCGCTGCACGAAGGCGTATATGTTTGCCTTGCTGGTCCTTCCTTTGAAACCCCGGCAGACTGCCGCTTTTTGAAGATGGTGGGTGCCGATGCGGTTGGGATGTCGACCGTGCCTGAGGCGATCGTCGCCAAACACGGCGGAATGGACATCCTCGGTTTTGCCACGATCACCAATAAAATCGATCCTGACGGCACCAATAAAGCCAGCCACGAGGAAGTGCTGGAGGTCGGCGACCAACTTGCACCAAATTTAATGAAAGTTATCCGGGGAGTGCTTCGCCGGCTATAATTTCAATTACAAATGGATTACGTTATTCGATTTTTAGCGGAATTTGAAGTTCCGATTTACTTGGTGTTGGGCATCGTCGCCCTGGTATACCTAAGGCGTGTTTTGGCTGCGCTTGAGGAAAAACGGGGAGCGATTTTTGGGTTGGAGCGTGAAGCCGCACAACGCAAAGTGGTCGCCGCGACCTCCGTATTGATTCTGGTTGGGTTGCTGACGGTGGGTGAGTTCATTGTGGCTACTTTTTTGGCAGGTGAACTGACACAAGCGCCAAGTTTCGCGACACCGACAATTGAAGTACTGACTACACCCACCACCACTTTGGCTGGTCCGGTTCCAACCGACGCGACACCAACAGCTACCAAGTATCCCCAGGCTGAAATCGAAGGAATTGAGAGCGTATGCATTAACGACGTGCTGGAAATTGAAAATCCGGCACACCTGAGTGAGATCACTGGTGTTGTAGAATTAGTTGGAAGTGTAAATACTGAAAATTTTGGCTCGTACAAGTATGAGTATTCGACGATGGGTGAGCCAACCTGGCAGACGATTGCGGCTGGCAGCGGCACGCGCGTTGACGAAAGCCTTGGCAGTTGGTATACAAGCGACCTGCCCGCAGGCGAATATATGCTCAGGCTGGTCGCGCTTGATAATGACGGGATTGAACAAACAGCTTGTGTGGTTGTAGTAACAGTTGCAGCGGATCAATAGAGGGAAGCATGGCAAAACTTAATGTTCTTAAAGCAAGTCACGATCACTATGAAGAGATGATCAGCATTGATCACAGCATAACCAGTGCTTATGCCTATCGGCTGCAGACTGACCTGGACGTTCAAGACTCCACCTTCAGGTTCCAACGTGTCAAGCTCCCGCGGGAAGCGCATTTGAGCTACATGCGGGATAAAGATTCGCTGCTCAAGTCCTGGGATAACGCCAGCTTGATCTATGTTGGTGAATTGGATGAGGTGGTTGTAAGTTATGTGGTGATCGATGCCAAAACCTTGCCCGATACCGCCCGAGTGAGCGATTTGGTGGTGATGCCTGAATTGCGGCAAAAAGGGATCGCACGAACCATGCTGGCAGTGGTGGAAAGCTGGACGCTCGAAAATAAGCTTGAGCGGGTAGTGATCGAGATGCCGATGCGCAACTATCCGATGGTGGAATTAGCGCTGCACTGCGGCTATGAACTGTCCGGATTTTTGGATCGATATTTCCCTAACGGCGACCCGGCTTTGTTCTATCAAAAAAGGCTGGCATAAGGCGCACAAACAATGCTGTTGATGATCAACCTCTCCCTGGTCATTGAGACCTTGAATCAGATTTTATACGCGGCTGTGGCGATCACCGCGATCGCCTTGTTGATGTACACAACGGGGTTTAATTTCAGGGATCGCATCGTTCAGACCTTTGCCTTGATCCTTTTGTGCGTGGTGCTGATTTTCACTGGTGAGACAGTGGCAGCAGTATCGAACAGACCAGCATATATTCAATTGTGGCTGCAGCTGAAATGGATTGGGCTGATGATGCTGCCGGCGGTATATCTGCATTTTTCAGACTCACTGCTTACTGTGAGCGGAAGACCAAGCCGGGGCAGGCGCACAACTTTTGTCTGGTTGACCTATATCCTGACTGCGATTGCAGCTGTTTTGATCTTTTTTGGGGTTTCCATCGGGGAATTAGCACCAGAAAAGTCACCGATGTTCTACCTGCAGCGCAACCAGATCACATTTTACTTTGGCATTTTTTACATCATCGTGATGGCGATGGTCAGTTATAACCTGGTGCGGGCGATGATCCGCAGTGCTACCAAGACCGGGTTGCGGCGGATGATCTATTTATTAGCAGGTGCCGCAGCGATCGCTTTTAGCAGCATTATTTTCCTCTTTCACGGCAACAGCTGGTTTGCGAACCACCCACACTGGTTCTGGTTTTTCAGCAGCCTTGGTTCGCTGATCACAGTCTCTTTCCTGGTTGTGATGACTTATACCGTTTCTTTCTTTGGCTTATTGTGGACAGACCGGCAAGTCAAGAGCCGACTGTTCCGTTGGTTATTACGCGGTCCGTTCACGGCTGCGATCGTGCTTGGGCTGACTACTGCGGCGCGCAGATACGGCGAATTGCAGGGTGATCCGTATATCTATTACGTGCCGATAGTGATGGTGGGCGGAACCTTGCTGCTGCAATACGCCATCAACCTTTTCTCGCCCTATATCGAAAAATCTTTCTTCTGGGGGGATGACCGTGAAGAATTGGACACGATCCAATCCTTGCAGGACCGAATGCTTACCAACCGCGACCTGCACCAGTTTTTGGAGACAACGGCAGCACTTATTAGTGACCGTTTACCAGTTTCAGGCGGCTTCATCGCTTTACTGGAAGGTGATGACGTAATCAAGTCTGTCAGCACGGGTGATCAGAAAGCCATTGAAGAAATCGTGGTGGACGGAAAATTCGTCAAACAAGTTCAGGAAAACCTGGTTGATCAAGACGGTTTGATTGAATCAGATGGCTTGTTTTTGGTGCCGCTGGAGTTTACCTTTGAAGATGGAACCTCAAGGCTGTTGGGTTTAGGTGGATTTGTAAAGAACGACAGCTGGGAAGTGGAAGAGCAAGACAGAGAGGCAATTTTCCAACTGGCCGAACGTGCCACCCTGGCTATCAAAGATCACACCTTGCAAAAGCAAGTCATTGAGAGTTTGTCTGCGCTGCAGACTGAGGTCGATTACCTCCAAAACATCCGGGCTGCATCCAGTTTTAGCATGGGTAATCTCAAGAGCATTGAACAGCCTGAATTGCCTGAAGGGATGGCAATATGGGTGAAAGACGCGCTGACGCATTACTGGGGCGGACCAAAGCTGACAAATAATCCGCTGCTGCAATTAAAAGTGGTGGAAGAGCAAAGTGAAAACCAGGACGGCAACCGCACCAACGCGCTGCGATCGGTGTTGACCGAAGCAATTGAGATGATCAAGCCGAGTGGGGAACGAAAGTTTACCAGTGAGTGGCTGCTTTATAACATTCTTGAGCTCAAGTTTTTACAGGGGAAAAAGGTGCGCGAAGTTGCCCGAAAGTTGGCTGTCTCTGAGGCTGACCTTTACCGCAAACAGAAAATTGCTATTGAGAGTGTTGCTCAAAAAATCGCTGATATTGAAGCTGGCGCAAATGGCAACGGGAATGGTCACAGCCAGCCGGATGGCACTGAAAAATAACTTTCCTTCTTGAGTCTGGCACGAATATTGTAAGGTTAAGGCTGTAAATTGCGGCAATTCTGCGGAGTTTAAACGTGGCACAAAATAAGACCGATACCAGAAAAATCAGCAAAGCGAAAGCCCTTGAACTGCAAAAAGTCCATGAGGCTGACGAACTGCGCAAACTTGAACTACAAAAGAAAACCCGGCGAGTGATATGGGACGTGGGTGCCTTGTTCCTGCTTGTTGTGAGTGCGATCTTGTTCCTGGCATTACTGGGAGTGACACACGGCAAACTGGTTGACAGCGGTGTGTTTGCTTTAAAACGCTGGTTTGGCTGGGGACGATTTTTGGTGGCGCTTGCCATTTTTATGACTGGTTGGGTGTTGCTGCTTTGGAGAAAATCGCCACCCGAAAACTTCAAACTGGGTCGGATATTGCTAATAGAACTGGGAATGTTCCTGCTGCTGGGAGTTTTCTCGGCTTTTGCGAATGACTCGGTTTTTACAGTTAACGCTGGCAACAGCGCTGGTGGGATTGTCGGGTTTGGTCTTGCTTATCCACTTAAGAGCCTGATTGGTAATGTGCCAACCGGGATTCTGCTGCTGATCATTGTTGCAGTGCTGTTGATCCTTGGTTTGCGATTGTCCTCGCGGATAGAGCGCTGGGCAAAAGGCGGGATGAGTCAATTCCAGACTTATCCACAAGTATTTCTGGACGAAGAGTCAGAGGGAAATGTCTTTGAGCCTGTCATGATCGAACCAGAAAAAACTCAAACTTCCCGGGTGACGGTGAAACCAAGCACGAAACCAGCCCCTCAAATGGAATTGCCTCTTGCTTTTCGTAAAGGCGAACTAAGAGACAACAGCAAACTGGCAAAAGAGGCGAAGTTAAAACCTCGTTCGGATTTGTTGCCTCCTCTTACCCTGCTCGACCAGGAAAAAGCAGTCGTGGCTAACCAGGCAACGATCAATATGAACGCTGCCATGCTGGAAAAAACTTTGGGTGAGTTTGGTGTACCTGCCAAGGTAATTGGTTATCGGGTTGGACCGACAGTGACACAATACGCGGTCGAACCAGGTTACTTTGATAAGGGCAACACCGAAGAAAAACAGAAAGTTCGAATCTCCCAGATTTCAGGCTTGACGAGAGACCTTGCGCTTGCCCTGAAAGCTGAACGACTTAGGATCGAAGCACCTGTTCCTGGAGAATCTTATGTAGGAATCGAGGTGCCCAACAGCGATCACACTATAGTACGGCTGAGACCGCTGCTTGAATCGCCGGAATATGCTGAAATCAAGTCTCCTCTGGCAGTTCCTTTAGGCAGAGGTGTTTCCGGTCAGCCTGTAGTTTCGGACCTGGCGAGTATGCCGCATCTGTTGATCGCGGGAACGACCAACTCGGGTAAATCGGTTTGTATTGCCGCCTTGACGATGGCGTTGGTGATGAATAACAATCCGGATGATTTGAAACTGGTGATGGTTGACCCCAAGATGGTCGAATTGAAACGCTTTAACGGACTGCCTCATCTGCTGGGTGAGGTTGAAACCGATGTTGAACGCATTATGGCTGTATTGCGGTGGGCAACAACTGAGATGGACAACCGCTACCGCTTGCTCGAAGTGGTGCATGCCCGTAACCTGGTGACTTATAACCAGAAAATGGACAAGCTTGGCAAACCTCGTATGCCCAGGATCGTGATGCTGATTGATGAGCTGGCAGATCTGATGATCAGCGCTCCCACAGACACTGAGAGTGCAATCGTACGGCTTGCTCAAAAGGCACGCGCGGTGGGTATTCACCTGATCGTTGCCACTCAGCGACCAAGCACGGACGTGGTGACAGGCGTTATCAAAGCAAACTTCCCCACCAGAATTTCCTTTACGGTTGCATCTTCTGTTGACTCACGCGTGATCCTTGACGTAAGCGGAGCCGAAACGTTGTTGGGAAAAGGCGATCTGCTTTTCCTTCACCCGGAGACCGGGCATCCACAGCGAGCGCAAGGAGTAATGGTCTCGGACCACGAGATCCGAAAAGTCATTTCCTGGTGGCAAAAGCAAGAACTGCAGGAACAATCGAATGCGATGACGTTGGTATTGCCGGAAACTAAACCAGCAAGAGAAGTTGAGGAAGCTAACGCAATTGAGATTGAAGATGAGGTAGAAGAAGAAGTCCCCTGGGAAAAGGAAGTTCAAGAGCAAAGCGAAGATAGTGAAGACGAGGGCTTGATAAAGCAGGCTACCGAACTGGTGCGCGTTAAACGGCGGGCAAGTGCCTCTTACCTCCAGCGTCATTTGCGACTTGGTTACCCCCGCGCAGCCTGGTTGATCGAGGAATTAGAAGCACGCGGTGTGTTGGGTCCTCCCAGCGGTGCCAGGAAAGAACGGGAAATTCTCTTGCCGGAGCCAGAAAGCGAAGGCGAAGAGGATGAGGCGTTTGAAGAATGAGTGAGAAAAAATCTGAGAAATTTCGCTTTGAAAATTTCCTGAGAAAGACTTTTAAAACTCCGCTGGATTGGCTGGCAAGCCGACTGTTGAAACTCGGCATCACACCCAACCATGTTACCTTGTTTGGATTGGTTGGAACCATTGGTGCAGCGGTGCTGATAACCTTTGGTCATTTGCGGTGGGCTGGTCTGGTAGCAGCCCTGATGGCACCATTGGACGCAGTGGATGGGGCATTGGCACGTTTGCGTGGAACCCCCAAGCGGTTTGGTGCTTTTTTTGATTCCGTGATCGATCGTTATGATGAGCTGATCCTATTGGGAGCTTTGGTACTTTATTTCTACAACCAGAATAATTTGACTGGCGTGGTGCTGACTTTTTTGGCTGTTCTGGGTTCGGTCATGGTTTCTTATACGCGCGCCAGAGCGGAAGGTTTAGGCCTGGACGCGAAGACCGGAATCCTGACCCGAATCGAGAGAGCGATTGTATTGATCATCGGTCTACTATTTGCAAAACCGATCTTTTCCGTTGGTATAATTGCTGTGCTGGCTAACATAACTGCAATTCAGCGAATTGCCAAAGTTTGGCAACAATCGAAAGCTGAATAGACCGTTTTAGCCAAAGAAAGGGAATCCTATGCCTCAAGGTTTTAATATTGGTCCATTAACAATTCGTTTTTATGCAATTTTGATCATAATTGGTGCGATCGTCGGCTCCTGGCTGGCAGCCAGGCAAGCCAAAAAACATGGAGAAGACAGCGAGCTCGTCCTCGATTTGCTTCCCTGGCTTCTGATAGGCGGCATCATTGGTGCTCGTTTATGGCATGTTTTTACCCCTTCAGCCTCCAATATTGCCCAGGGAGTGACAACTGAGAATTACCTTAGAAATCCAATTGAAATTCTGAAGATGTGGAAAGGTGGACTTGGAATCCCCGGTGGGGTAATTGGTGGAGCGCTGGCATTGATCATCTATACCAAATCCAAAAAGCTGAGCTTCTGGCAATGGGCAGATTTTATTGCTCCAGGTTTGTTGGTAGGTCAGGCTATTGGGCGTTGGGGCAATTTTGTTAACCAGGAAGTTTATGGTCGTCCTACAAGTTTACCCTGGGCTATCACTATTGACCCTCAATATCGGATTTCTGGATTTGAGCAAGTAGCTAAGTACCATCCGCTCTTTTTGTATGAAAGTTTATTGAATTTGGCTGGTGCTGGTGTTTTAATTTGGATCGACAGAAAATTCAAGGATAAACTCTTTAAAGGCGATATCTTCTTTGGTTACATGATTTGGTACTCGACTGTCCGCTTTTTGCTTGAATTTTTGCGCCTCGACCCTTCACCTGTGAATGGAATCAACATCAATCAAACATCCATGTTGGTAGTAGGTGTGATTGCGGTGGCAATTCTTGTTCTACGGCATACCGTCTGGTCTGGCAGGCTGGCTGAAAAAGAATTGGCTGACAGGGATCGAAAACTGGCGTTAGACGAGCAGAAATTAGGTGTTGATGAAGAGCCGCTGGAAGTCGAAGTTGAATCGCTTTCTGATAAAGTAGTAGTGGGCTTGCCCGAAGATCTGGATCAAGCTGGTGAAGAAATATTGCCGGACCTGGAGGAGGAAGAAATTCTTGAAGGTTCGATTGAGATTGACGAGGAAGATGAAGACTGGGTTGCTGATGCACTGCCCGAGGAACCCGAAGAATGGGTGGAAGATCATTTGCCCGAGGTCGATCCTGAGGACGTACCGGATCTTGATGACGAGTACTTCGATGATGAACCTGAAGACGAGGATCCAGACAAAGCTTGATAAGAATATTAATAAGATCAATACTAAATTTGAATCAAACAGCTCGCATTCGCGGGCTGTTTTGTGAACGATTATGACTCCTTGAAAGAGGCGTCATTGATGTCCAAGGGTCTCGCAGTGACCGTAAGAGTAAATGGTTGCGTAGTGACCGAAGTCTTGAGGAGCTTTACAGTAGCGAAAAACTCCAGGCAACATAATCAGGAAACGTCTAAGATGAGCCGCAGGAGTGGTAAAATTCAGCAATCCTTAAGCAAGGAGCAAGTCAGGTCAGCAGAGTGACCGGTAGGAGAAGTTTGCCATGATGAAAATCGATGAACAAGTTGAATATCTTATGCAGGGAGCCGATTTCGGTGATGCTGCCATTGCCGAAACAATGGCGGTCGAATTACGCGAGCGATTGATTGAATCCGAAAAGGCAGGCCGCCCACTGCGTGTTTATTGCGGCTATGATCCCACCTCTACCGATCTGCATCTTGGACATACCGTCACCATGCGGAAATTGCGCCAATTCCAGGAGCTGGGACACCAGGTTTTGTTTGTTATTGGTTCTTTTACTGCCATGATTGGGGACCCCTCTGATAAGGATAAATTGCGCTCCCAACTTTCTCACGAGAAGGTGATGGAAAATGGACGTACTTACGCGGAGCAGGCTTTTAGAATCCTGGATCCTGAAAAAACAGAGATTCATTACAATCACGAATGGCTCCAGAAACTGACTATGACTGACCTGGTTGAGTTGGCTTCCAATTTCACCGTTCAACAATTTCTGGCTCGCGACAATTTCCATAAGCGTTTTGAAAAAAATGAGCCGATCTACTTGCACGAGTTTTTCTACGCTATTATGCAGGGTTTTGACGCGCATCACTTGAACGCTGATGTGCAGGTTGGTGGATCGGACCAATTGTTCAATATCATTGGCGCGGCACGAAAGGTGATGGCTTACTTTGATCAGAAGCCGAATATCGGCATCGTTCTCGGCATTTTGCCGGGCACTGATGGTGAAATCAGAATGAGCAAGTCGCTCGGCAATCACATCCCGTTGAACACCAGTGCTGAGGATATGTACGGAAAAGTAATGAGCATCCCTGACAAAGCCATGCTGGTTTACGCCAGGCTTGCCACAGAATGGTCACCTGAAAAATTGCACGCCTTTGAAAATGGTTTGGCTACTAACAGCTTGCACCCCCGTGACGCTAAGATGAAACTGGCTTTCGGGATCACAAGTGTCTTTTATGGTGAAGAAGCAGCTGGTGCTGCCCAGGACCAATTTGTCAACACCTTCCAAAAAGGCAATATTCCTGATGAGATGCCTGAATACCAACTAAAAGATGATGACAACCTGATCGATATCATGGTTTCACAAAAGATGGTTGGTTCTCGCAGTGAAGCTCGCCGTCTAATTGAACAGCAAGGTGTCAAACTTGACGGAGAAGCGGTTAGTGACGCTAATGTTGCGTTGAGGCAGGATACAGTTCTGCAGGTTGGCAAGCGGCGATTTATGCGACTGAGCTGAAACAACTCAAAAAACAAATTGAACGAAAGTTTGTTTTTTGATTTAAGTGGGTAGAAGGAGACCTGTCGGTCAAAACCCGTGCTCGGTCAGGAGACCGGCACGATCAATTCTTGGTAAAATCCTGTGCTCGTCTGCCAACGAACGCCTACGGCGTCGGGGTGCTTTGCAAGATCGGCACGATCAATTTTCGGTCAAATCTCGAGCTCGGTCAGTGGGTATAAGGAGACCTGTCGGTCAAAACCCGTGCTCGGTCAGGAGACCGGCACAATCGGTTATCCGTAAAATCCCGTGCTCGTCTGCCAACGAACGCCTATGCCGTCGGGGCGCTTCGCGAGACCGGCAGAAACATTTATCTATCAAATCCTGTGCTCGGTCAGCCCACTAACGCCTACGGCGTCGGGGCGCTTCGCGAGACCGGCAGAAACATTTATCTATCAAATCTCGAGCTCGGTCTGCCTAGGAGACCTGTCGGTCAAATCCTGTGCTCGGTCAGCCCACTAACGCCTACGGCGTGGGGGCGCTTCGCGAGATCGGCATAAGTAATTTTCGTTTAAATCCCGTGCTCGGTCAGTGGTTTTGAGGAGACCTGTCGGTCAATTCTCGTGCTCGGTCAGTGGTTTTGAGGAGACCTGTCGGTCAAATCCCGTGCTCGGTCAGGAGACCGACACAATCAGTTATCCATCAAATCCTGTGCGCAGTCAGCCCACTAACGCCTACAGCGTCGGGGTGCTTCGCAAGACCGGCACGATCAATTCTTGGTAAAATCCCGTGCTCGTCTGCCAACGAACGCCTATGCCGTCGGGGCGCTTCGCGAGACCGGCACGATCAATTTTCGGTCAAATCCCGTGCTCGGTCTGCCCACTAACGCCTACGGCGTCGGGGCGCTTCGCGAGACCGGCAGAAACATTTATCTATCAAATCTCGTTCTCGGTCTGCCTAGGAGACCTGTCGGTCAAATCCTGTGCTCGGTCAGGAGACCGGCACAATCAGTTATCCATCAAATCCTGTGCGCAGTCAGCCCACTAACGCCTATGGCGTCGGGGCGCTTCGCGAGACCGGCACGATCAGTTTTCGGTCAATTCCCGTGCTCGGTCTACCCACTAACGCCTATGGCGTCGGGGTGCTTCGCGAGACCGGTATAAGTAATTTTCGTTTAAATCCCGTGCTCGGTCTCCCCACTAACACCTATGGCGTCGAGGCGCTTCGCGAGACTGGCACAAGCACAGTTTCAGCTTAAAGATTTCTTAATCCGAAATTGATACATTCAATAAGGTATTGCCGATGCTCAGGGCAAGTTCGGAAGCATCTTCTTCAATGGCAATCGCTATCGCCAGGGGCGTTGCGGACCATTCTGGTGTTGTCCCGCCTATATACCAGGTGAGAGGCTCTTCCTCATTGATCATGGCATGACCGATCTGGTACCAAATCGGTCGAGTGTTGGAGAGCAATGGGGCCTGGACTTCTGCAGATAAGCTTGGGGTTAAGACAGTTGATACTGATTTGCCAGGTCCAAGCGCCTGCCAGGTTCCCTCTGGAGTGAGATAGGAATTAACCAAAGCAGGAACAGGGCGCACACCGTTATTGGTTATCGTGGCAGCCACCATAGCCATTTGGACAGGGCTCACGTTGATCTCCATTACCAAAAGCGGATTTTCGTCCAATTTCTCGCTTGTAAGCGCAGGGGCGGGTTGGGCAGTTTCGATCGCAAGGTCTGGTGCGGAAAACAGCCCAAAGGCTTCCAGATCAGCCTGCAAGAGAGTTGGATCGGTTGAGGCTAATATTTCTTCTGTGATACTTTCACATCCAAACTGAAAGGCGTTGAGGGTAGCACCCTGATTTTGCATGGCACTGTAGCAGTATTGGTCCAAGCGGGCGAGGTCTTGAGAAGCGCTCAGTTCGAAGGCATTATTGCTTTCTATCAGACTTCCGAATGCAAGCGTTCCCGATAATGTCCCGAGTGGGTAGGAACCTAGTGTGGCACGATTCAGCAAGGGCGCATCCGTGCGCAGCATCAGATCGTCCCAAGTCTCAGAGAGGGTATTTGAATTAAAACTTGGATGAGACGCGATCGCATAAATCTCACCGGTCTGGGCATTGGCAAGCACGATGGCACCTTTGTGATCACCTAAAAGCTCATCAGCTTTATTTTGGAGGGTCATATTGATATTAAGTTTGACGTCTAATCCAGCTGGCGGTTGATTGTATAACAATTCGTGCTGCCAGCGCTCCTCCAGGGGAACTCCAGCATAACCGCGCAGAAGCGCGTATTGCGAAAGATTCAATCCGCTTTGCCCATAAGCAGGATGGGCGTACCCCAAAGTATTTGAAAGCTGTGGTTCGTTCACCCGTAGTTCGTAAGAGCCAGAGGTTCCACGAACTTCAACCAACTTTTCACCAGAGAGGGCATAAATTTCCCCCCTTGGAGAATAGCGATCATAAACTGCCCAACGCGGGTTCTCTGCCCTGGCAAGCAAGGTTTCCCGATTTGGGAAAGCCAGAAAACTATTCCACGCTGTAATTAGAAGAAAGATGCCTATGAGGATGCTTGTGATCCAGTGATAAGGGCTGCGAACTTTTTCAGGCAGATCCTGGGAACTTGTTTCGGTGCTGATACGAAGCAATAACAAAATCGCCAGGATATTTGTTACTAATGAAGACCCGCCATAAGAGAGAAAAGGAAGGGTTACACCAGTCAGCGGCACCAGGCCAAGGTTGCCACCAATGATGAAGGTGGACTGCAGGGCAATATAAGCCGAGATACCGAAGGCAAGGTAGCGCCCAAAGGTGGTTTTGCTGGTGAGGGCGATGTTGATCCCGCGTATTACCAGCAAGAGGAGCAATAACATAACTGCGCTCGTACCGAGTAAGCCCAATTCCTCCCCGATAGTGGTAAAGATGAAATCGGAAACAGCAATTGGAACAAACTGGGGACTGCCTAAACCCGGTCCTGTGCCGGTGAGACCACCGCTTGCGATAGCAATTTGTGCCTGAGCTAACTGCCAGGCGTTGCCGCTTGTGTTAAACCAGGGATTCAGCCAGATATCGACCCGTGTTTTAATTACATCAAAGACGAAGTAGCCTATTGAGCCGGCCAATACTGCCAGCGCAGGGATGATCCACAGCAAGCGCCGCCTTTGGGTTGTCACAGTCAGCATTAGAATGTAAAGACTGATAAACAGGCTGGCTGTTCCCAGGTCGCGCTGGGCAATGAGAAGCAGACCTGCAAAACCAACCACTACCAGTGTTGGGAACACTGAGCCAAGCCAACTGACATTGGGACGGATCTGGTCAGCAAAAAAGGCGGCTAAGTAAATGATCAGGAGCAATTTGAGCGGTTCGGACGGTTGAATATAAAAATCAATGACTTTCAGCCAGAGCCTTTGCCCGATTCCGGTCGGGTTGACACCAATAACAAAGGTCAGCCCAATCAAGATCAGACCTAAAAGCAGCCAGACGTATTTGTAATTCTTCAGAATTTTGACTAAGTCAGTGGTGTGTAGGCCTGCCAAAAAAAGGCCACATGCCACTAAATACCAAACAGTTTGTTTGAGACCCAGGTCTGGGGAGAGCCGCCAAATGGTCAGCATGCCTAAGCCGGCCAAGCCGGCGGTTGCTGGGAAAATCCAGGGATCCCGGTTGGGAAGCTTACGGCTAATATTCCGCTGGAGCAGTAGAGTGCCAACCAACCAGGCAGAAAAAGGTATAAAGTATTCAGCTGTTAACAACAAAGATTCACTATGCAACCTGGTGCCATTGGCAAGTGCCAGGGCGGCGGCATAGAAAAAAAGAGTGATGCAGACCATCAAAAGCATCGGGGGATGCGATGGAGTCTGCTTTCGGGATGAGGTTGTCACATTACCCCAGGTATTTACCTGTCAAAAGCGTTAATTTTTCCTTCATCGCCGTGTCCATATATCCCGGGTTGGTGATGAAAGCATATTTCAGTGCTTCGTCGCAGGCACATTCTTTGGAAAAACCCTCTTCAGTTGAAAGTAAATCAACCAGGCGGACAAGGCTTCTTTGGGCGATGGCAGTATTTTTCTTTAAAGTATTGATCACCATATCAACGGTGACGGCTTCTTCTGTTTCGTGCCAACTGTCATAATCTGTGACATGAGCCATGGTGGCATAGTGGATTTCTGCTTCACGCGCCAGAAAAGCTTCAGGACAAGCTGTCATTCCAACTAAAGAAAAGCCTAATTTACGGAAAGTATTGGATTCGCCCCGGGTGGAAAACCGGGGACCTTCGATGGTGACCATAGTGCCACTGTCGTGGATCTTGGTGTCTTCGCCTTCCAACGCTTTGAGCAAGAGTTTACTCAAAACCGGGCAGAAAGGATCGGCGGAACTGACATGTACTACCATCCCATTGCCAAAAAAGCTGCGTTCGCGGTCTTTGGTGAAATCAAAGATCTGATCGGGTATGATGATGTCGCCAGGAGCGTAATCTTCCCGTAGAGATCCAACGGCACTCACACTGATGATCTTATCAATACCAAGAAGCTTAAACGCCCAAATATTGGCGCGATAGTTCACTTCGGTAGGGCTGTAAACATGACCAATGCCGTGTCTTGCCAGGAACGCCAGTTTTTTGCCGTGAATTGAACCGGTCACAATAGGGGATGAAGGCTTGCCAAAGGGGGTTTCAATTTCGAGCGTCTCAACGTTTTCGAAACCCTCAAATCCATACAGACCAGATCCTCCGATGATTCCAAATGCGTATTCTGTCATGCTTTTTTCCTCTCTTTCAGTTACTTGAGTGGTTTGATGTAGACTTTAAAAACGGCGTCACCACAGGAAATCGAGTCGGTATCCTTAATGACGATCGGTTCTTCAATTTTCAGGTCATCCAACCAGGAGCCATTGGTCGATTTGAGGTCTTCATACCACCATTGGTTGAGGTGATAGATCATGCGACCATGACGACCAGAGACTGTTTCATCATCCAAAACCAAGTCGCAATCAGGGTTTCGACCAATCAACACGTCGGAACTGGTGTAAGTTTGAATCATTTGGTCATCGTTGATGGTGGTTGCCAGAGTGAGGGTAGGAATCGGGATGTTTCCTCCGCGCAACCTGGTGCCGGTAACGCTCTTCCACAGCAGCCAGACGGCAACACCCAAAAAGGCGTACAAACTGATGAACAGAAGGATTCGCAAGACCAAACCAGTAACGGCGTTCATTCGGTTCTCCCGAAAATGTTGCGCGTAGGTTTAGAGACGGATTGTTCAAGCCATTGATTGTAGATCATCTTGGTTTGACCGATCTGAATGACGTCGCCAGGCTTAAGAGCAACATTGCTGGAAGGGAAATCGTTGATGGTGGTTCCGGCTTTGGAACCGAGATCAAACAGGTAAAAACGCCCATCATCAGCGCGCAGCTGAATATGATCTCTGGAGACCATCGGGTCATCCAGCACAAGATCATTTGTGGAACGGCGACCAATGTTGATGACTGGTTTCGTCAGGAAAAAAGTTTCCTGGTCAGTCATGATCAGGCAGGCGTCTTTGGGCAAGGCTTCTTCCTGCGGTTCCCGGGTTAGTTTCTGTAGGGCAGTTTGCCGGCAGGTGATTTCTTCTTTCGAAAAATCTGTCTCCACCTGGATTTGATTGCTGGTCAAATCGGGGGATTGTAATAACTGGATAATCGGTTTTTTCTTAACCTCGTAGCCCTGCTCTTTCCAGGAAGCTTCCAAGGCAGAAGACACTTCATCAAGCAAAGGGAGGGAGGCTTGCCAGGCTTCCCACCGTTCGGAGGAAACTTTGAGAGTGATCAGATCGGGCATACATTCTTCAAAGTTTCCATCTTGTTTCTTAATTTGATCTTCGATCAACTCGATGAGGGTGTAGCTGAGAGAACTGGAAACGCCAGGAAATATTAACCTGTCCAACTTTTCTTCCAGGAGATAACGCAACTTATCTTCGATGCTCTGCAGTAGTTTTCGCATTAAACCTCTTTTGAATTATACCTTTGAACATTCCATTGGGTTGCTTAAGGGGCGAATTGAAACCGAGCGCGGTGTTCTTTAGGAGGAATTGAGGCATTTTTCGCGAATTTTTAGACCGCATAAATGGGATTGCTAAAAATCCAGCCCCGGTGGCGATTGCGATAATCGATATACACTTCCACTCTGTAAACCCCCGGTTCTTTGGTCAAATATGTCAAAACTTCGCGGTCTTGGTGCTCTTTTATTACAACGCCATCTTTCAGCAAGCGGACGTGGGTACGGATGGGCAAACGGGCTTGGAAAGTAAGACCATCTGCTGCCTGAACCTTGTCGCCCATAGAGAAAGTTCCGTCATTGGTATTGCAGGTAAAGCGGAAACCCCTGGTTGCATGGGGCAGGTCAAATGCACAAAATGCGTGACCCTGGCGCAATGCTTCGAGGATCATGATTCGGTCGGTATTGATTTCACCGGTCAGTTTGCTGGGAGTCAGGACATGCGTGGTAAGCGAACGAAATTGGAAAGCGTAAGGATATAGCTTGACGCGTAACGGCCCATAGCGATAGTCAATGGCATGGGCATCCACGCCAGCAACAGCGACTACCGGCTGTTTTGACGTGAGCAAAAGTTGGTCCCAAAGTTGTAAAGTTTTTTCTGATGGACCCTGACCCATAAATTGTGGAAAAAGAGCGTGCAGAGCGGCTTTAGGCAGCGATTGTGAACGGGATTTGAATTCGCTCATCTGGTTCCACAATTCAATGCCGGTATAACCTTTGACCGACCAGTCCCGCCAGCCGAATTCACCTTCGTTAAATGCTGGCAAAGTATCTTCAATTGGGTGTGCGATAAAAGAAAGAGAACCAGTTGCGTTAGCCTGGTCAATCAGTTTTTGTGGATCGCTGGCATAGCGGGAAAGCTCCTGCTTGTGACCAAAAACCAGGAGATGACTGCCGCCACCTGGTAAGGTTCGGTCGTGGATCTCTTCACCAACCAGAAGGAGCAGGCGCTGCTTGCCGCGTTGGTGGTAGCCATCCAAGCCCTGGACAAGCACATTATGATCCGTCAACAGCAAGGCATCCACACCCGCGTCCAACCCGGCTTCAGCCAGGTCTTTGTGCAGCCCCGTGCCATCTGAGTAACGGGTGTGCATGTGCAAGGCTACGATCAGTTCTTCCATAATAGCAAGATTATACCGCTTGGTTCAAGGAGGGGAGAGAGTTCTTAGATGATTTTGGGAAAAGTTGAGGAACTGGCTAACAAAATGCACTACAGATTTTGAATAATGGATATAATCATTCTTTGCAAATTAGACATATCTGGTGGATGAGGTATAATCTACCTGCTATTAACTGGAGGACGAGAATTCAATGATCTTAAATATTGCCATTATTATCATTTCGATTGCATTAATTACCAGCATTTTGCTGCAGAGTAAAGGCATTGGCCTGGGTGGTCTGGCCGGCGGCGATTCTGGTGGAGTTTACACCCAACGACGCGGAATCGACAAAGTGATGTTTTATATCACCATCGCGCTAAGCGTTGTATTTTTAGTTCTGGCTTTGGTAAGCGTAATTGTATCGGGGTAAGTCTCCTTTACAATTCCCAAGAAATCTGAACTCAATTATGGAGAAAATAGACGACTCACCCAATACGTGAGTTGTCTTTATTGTTTATGGAAAAATTTCGCTGGCAGTTGCTGATCGTCTTTATCACTGGGCTGGTAGTCGGGTTGGTTCTGTTCTTCCAACAACGAACGCCTCAAGCCGAAGTGACCGAAACGCCCAATCCAATCAGTGGTGGAAGTTACACGGAAGCCTTGGTCGGCTCTTTTATGCGACTGAACCCCGTGTTCGATCATTTTAATCAGCCCGATCGCGATATCAATCGCTTGCTGTTCAGCAGTCTGATCCGTTTTGATTCCAATGGTCTACCGATTGGCGATTTAGCCCAAAGTTGGAATGTATCTGCCGATGGTGCTGTCTATACGGTGAATTTGCGAACAGATGCTGTCTGGCACGATGGACAACCTGTTACAGCTCAGGATGTGATTTACACGATTTCGCTCTTGCAGAGTGCAAGTCCTTTGGTTCAGCCCAGTATGCAGGGGTTTTGGAGCACAGTAAATGTAAGCGCGATTTCTGATTCCTTGTTGGAGTTCTCACTCCCTGCCGCTTTTGCCCCTTTCATGGATTATTTGAGTTTCCAAATTTTACCTGCGCATTTGCTTGGAAATCTGGGTATTGATGAATTGGTAGACCATCCATTTAACCTGGCGCCAATCGGCTCTGGTCCTTATCGGTTCGATTCTCTTGAAACGGAAAACGGAATCATTACAGGAGTCAACCTGGTTTCTTACGAATACTACTTTAACGGAACACCTTTTATTGATGAGATTCGCTTCCGTTATTATTCTGATGAAAAAAGCGCGATGGATGCCTATTTTGAAGGTGAAGTAGATGGGCTATCCGAGATTCAAAACGAGGATCTGGCGAATGTTCTCAACCAAACCGGGCTCAATCTTTATTCAAGCCGGCAACCCAAGTTGAGCATCGTGTTTGTTAACTTGCGTAATCCTAATTTTCCAATCTTACAAAGAGTGGAATTCAGAAAAGCGCTCATGGCTGGCGTAAACCGCCAAATGATGATCGATGACGTATTGTTTGGTCAGGGTGTTTTGGCTCAAGGACCGATCATGCCGGGAAATTGGGCATATTATTCCGAACAAACAGCTTATCGCTATGACCCGGACGGAGCAAAGCAGATCCTGGCAGGTATGGGGCTGACGCTTGCTGAGAATGGACGCTTTATCAGTGATGGTGCTTTGATCGAGTTGAACTTGTTGGTACCAGATGATGCCGAGCATCTCGCATTTGCGGAGATATTGCGACAGAATTGGGAAAAAATTGGAATAGGTATAACGATCACCGCTCTTCCCTATGACCAGGTAATTACCAACCTGGAAAATCGCGATTTCCAATTGACTTTGGTTGAGATTGATCTCTCAGAAACACCTGACCCGGATCCTTACCAGTTTTGGGCTGAATCGCAGATCGAGACTGGGCAAAATTACGCCCAGTGGTCCAACACCACTGCCAGCAGTTACCTGGAGCAAGCCCGTCAGACTCCTAATGTTGAGATGCGAACGCGCTTGTACCGCAATTTCCAGGTGCTGTTTGAAGAAGATTTACCTTCTTTACCACTTTTCTATCCCATCTATAACTACGCAGTAAAAGATTCCATCAAGGATCTCAGTTTTGGTCCTTTGTATAACCCGGCTGACCGCTTTAATAACGTACATGAGTGGTATATCTTAACCGGCGTTGAATAAATAACTCTCAAAGCTCAGAGAAGGAAACCAGGCGTGGACAAAAAACCAGCAAAAAACCCGGTGGGATTTACCGATTTGATCGGCGCACATGGTGTCAGTAAAAGTGATTTGCGCATCCAGCTGCTTGGTGCGATTGACGAAGCCAGCGCAGCCTTGAGCCTTGCAAAAAGCTTTTTAACAGACAAAAATGACATCCAGGTTTTGACATCCAGTCAGCAAGACCTTTCTTATCTGATGAGCTTTACGGCTCGAATTGGAACTGAGAAAATGCTGCCGGAAGATCCTGTTTTTTTCGCAAATGAATTAGTTGAACTTGAGAGTGTTCTTGAACAGATGCAATCCCAGGTAAAAATGCCCAACAGATTTATCTATCCCGGTGAAAACCAGGCGACTGGAGCCTTGGACCTGGCAAGAACAATCGTCCGCCGTACTGAAAGAACTTTGAATGCGGGCTATGATAGCCTGGGAGTGGAAGCTCCAAACGCGAGGCAATATATCAATCGTCTGAGCAGTTTGTGTTATCTGCTCATTTTAAAATATTCTGTGCGTCCCAAGGAATAAGCCTACATGACAGGTACCCTCATAAACTTTGCTGCAGTGATAGTCGGCAGCCTGATCGGGTTGTTAGCAGGCAACCGTATCCCTGAAAAAACCCGTCAATCACTTGTTTCTGCCTTGGGTCTGTTCACCCTTGCTTATGGCATTTTTATCTTTGGCCAAACCCAAAATATGCTTATCCCACTTTTTTCACTGGTTTTGGGCACGATTATCGGTGAATTGCTGAAAATTGAAGAGGGTATGAATGGCTTAGGGGAGAGCATCCACAAGAAACTTACATCTTGGAGCCCCAATCTAACCGGGGAATCCCAGAAGTTTATAACCGGGTTTGCTTCGGCATCGCTTTTATTCTGTATTGGACCGATGGCGATTTTGGGTTCGATCCAGGATGGCATAAGTGGTGATTATCAGATGCTGGCGATCAAATCTCTCCTGGACGGAATCGCTTCGATCGCTTTTGCCTCCACCTTGGGAGTGGGCGTCATTTTCTCTGCATTGATTGTGTTGGTCTACCAGGGATCGATCAGTTTATTGGCAAACTTACTTGGGCAGGGATTGAGTGATGCTGTGATAGCTGAGATGACGGCAACTGGTGGAATTCTGCTGGTTGGGATCGCAGTAAGCAATTTGCTTCAGATAAAAAAAATCAGGACAGGCAGCTTCTTACCGGCTTTGTTTCTGTCTGTCCTGCTTGTGCTGCTTCTCAATGCACTTGGTATTGCTTATTAAGCCAATCCTTGCTTTTTGTTAAGGGCTGATTTTCGCTAATTACAGTGTTAGTTTCCAGCGGCTGCCAGGGCGGCATCGACCGCAGCTCTTAACTCATTCGAGTAGACCAACTCACCGTTAACCGCGAACGTGGGTGTGGCATTGACACCTATCATCTGACCGTATTGACGCCCTTCGTTGATGACATTCACCTGGCGATCACTCTCCAGGCAGCTTTGGAACTCGTCCGTATTCAAGCCAGTGGTGTTGGCATAAGTACGAAGACTCTCATCGGCAAAGGCCCCAATGAAACCGGCGTTTTGATAGATTAGCTTTTTATATTCCCAAAACTTATTTTGTTCACCGGCACAATAAGTTGCTTCTGCAGCTTTGCTGGAATCATCTTCCTGGAATTGGTAGTTATAGTAAGTCAGGTAGACTTTTCCGCTATCGACATAATCTTTGATGAAGGACTCTTCGTTCTCAAGCGCAAACGTTCTGCAATGCGAACACGTAAAGTTGGAAAACTGTTCGACTTTGACAGGAGCTTCGGGATCACCAACAGAAGGACCGTTGACCTTTCTGCGTGGAATGAAATATAACAAAACCAATGCCAGCGCGATGACTCCGACTACAGCAAAGATTGTTGTGATTGCCTTTTTCTTCTGTTTTTCACGTTGTGCTTTCAACAATTCACGTTGATTTTTTAAAGAGGTCATTTATGTCTCCTTTGAAAAAGATTTAGCAATTATAGTCGTTTAAAAATCAGGGTAGATCAAAACAGTAAACAGGGATCAATGTACCTTCCTGTTTGAAGCCCATGGATTTATATAGCCCCAAAGATGGATGATTATCTACCTGGGTGTTGACGCTGATCAGATCAATGTTGCCATCCTGAAAATGTGCGGAAAGGTCAATCAGCAAAGCTTTCGCGATTCCTTCCCCTCTCATTTTGGGATCTACTGCCAATCGGGCAAGGTGAAGATTGTCTAAAAAGCGGGTTGTTATCTGGAAGGCGAATGGTTTGCCGGCCAGAGCTACCAGGCTGGAATACTCGCTTGAGATATAGCATTTTTCAAGACTGAGGTCATTGAGCTGCCAGGGTGGAGGGAAACAAAGCCGGTCAAGTTCTTCAATCTGGGGCAGATCACTTAGACGCATTGGTCTGATCACGAGATCAGAAGAGGTGTTTGGTAGTGAGCCTGAAATTTGGCTGGTGACAAGTGAGATCACCCGATTTTGAACATTAAAACCTTTTGTGATCAAAAGATTCTCGAACCATCCACTGGTTGCCAGGCTGAAGAGGTGGGGGACGCCCTGGGATTTCAACCATGTCAGAGCATGCTCGAGCAATAAATTGAAATTTGAGGTGTGTCTGCCATCCCGACGAGTAAAAAAGAAGCGCAACCAGGCAAAATCCTGTGTCTCAGGTGATACAGACAGGATTGCTTCCAATTTTTCTGAAGAATAGAGGCAGAAAGTGGATGGTTCTGCCAGGCGGGACTTGCTTGGGAACCAATCCAAATGCTCATAACCCAGGACAGGACTATTGACAAACTTGAGTAATTCCGTTTGATCACAAAGATCTCCCGGGCGAATGTTCAAATTCAATTTTTCACCTGCTAAAAACAACTTGCCCAGCTACCACAGTCATGTTCGGCTTGAGTTCTGCTAACTCATCCGGATTCAGCATGAAAGGATCGTGGTCGAGAATGACCAGATCGGCTGGCATTCCTGTCTCCAGCAGATCAACCTCTCCAGAGCCAGGTAAGGGTTGAGTAAAAGCGCTGATCGCCTGTTGAAGAGTTACCCGCTGCTGTGGATACCAGCCCTGCGGACCAGGCTGTCCATCCAGGCGTTTACGGGTCACTGCAGCCTGGATACCCAGGAAGGGATCGGCACTTTCAACTGGCGCATCCGAGCCAAAACGCACATCAACACCTTTTAAGAGCAGACTTTGATAGGCATAAGCATACTCACAACGTCTACCCCAATGGTGATCAGCTGTGAGAAAGTCAGAGGGGGCGTGAATAGGCTGGACCGAGGCGATAATGCTGTAATCCTTCATTCGCTGCAGGTCGGCGGGCTGGATTATTTGAACGTGTTCAATTCGATGAGGAAGAGGTTGAAGATGGTTTTCGCGTTCAAATTGCCTTAGCAAGTGGAATCCATCCAAAACCTCTCTTACAGCCCGGTCTCCGATGGCGTGAACTGAGAGAGGCCAGCCGGCAAGGGCAGCTTTTTTACCCAGGTCGGACAAATCTTCTGCCTTCAATAACAGCATGCCTAAATTTTGAGAACCTTGATAGGGTTCCAGCATAGCCGCACTTTGGGGACCCAGGGCACCATCAGCAAATGCTTTCAGCCAACCGGGTTTCAGGAAAGGAGGGCGGGTCAGCTTTTCTCTCCAGTTTTCAGAGATGACCCGATCAACTTCTTCAGAAGGCAAATTTTTGGAGACTCTCAATTGCAACTGATCACGATCGTTCAACAAAAGCAACGCTTCAGCCGATTGAAACCGGTCAAAATCGTGCACTGCGGTTAGACCCAGGCTGTGCAAGTGCGTCTGTGCCCGCAGGATTTTTTGGGCCACTTGTTCGGTATTTGGTTCAGGTAAATGATTAAAGACGAGAGAAGCGGCATTTTCGAGCAAGATACCGGTAGGTTCACCGTATTCGTTTCGCATGATCACACCACCTTCAGGGTCGGGTGTGTTTCGATCGATTCCTGCAATGCGCATAGCCATTGCATTAACCCATGCAGCATGCAGTGATTTTGCATGCAAGAAAACCGGATGATTAGCACTGATAGCATCCAGTTGGGTTGCAGTACCATATTGGGCTGGCTGCCAGACGTTGTGATTCCAACCATAGCCGATGATCCAATCATCAGCGGAAGTATTTTGGGCTTTTGTCGCAACCCTTGCCAAACATTCCCCGAGGCTATCCGTTTCACAATCCACCGCGTCAAGTTTTTCCGCGGTATAGGCAAGGTGCAAATGGAAATCGCATAAGCCAGGCAAAATAAATTTGCCCGATAAATCGATTTCAGTAAACTGGCTGGAGGCGTTTTTACGGGCTTCTTGCAAGTCACCTAAAAACTTGATCTGGCCATCTTCGATGAGCAGAGAATTGCTATGCGGCGTGTTTTTTGAATAGATTTTAGCGTTGGCGAAAAGTATGTTTTTACTCATTAATTCCTAATGAATCAAGAATGGCATTCAGTTCTTCATCAGAATAAAAAGCAATGCTGATGGTACCTCCGCGAGCACCTTTGGTCAGATTCACTTTGGTGTGAAAAAATTGCCTCAGTTTGTTTTCCAGATCTTCAATTTCGGGGGATCGTGAGGTTGGGTTGTTGGGTCGAGGTGATTTGCCAACCAGTTTGCTGACCAAAGCCTCGGTCTGGCGAACATTAAGGTTCAGGGAGATGACTGAATCGAGTGCAACTTCGATGGAGCGGTTATTGGGCAGCCCCAATAATGCCCTGGCGTGTCCTTCTGAAATTTGAGCATTGGAAAGTGCTTCCTGGGCTAAGGGGGGCAGATTTAGCAAACGCAAGGTGTTGGTCACTGAAACCCGACTCTTGCCAACTTGTTTGGCGATATCGTCGTGGGTGAGAGAGAAACCATCCAGCAAACTTTGATAAGCCCTGGCTCTTTCGAGCGGGTTGAGGTCTTCGCGCTGAACATTTTCAATGATGGCAAATTCCAGTTGCTGCTGTTCCGTAGCACTGCGTATGATTGCCGGGACTTCGGTGAGACCAGCAATTTTTGCAGCCCGTAATCGGCGTTCACCAGCAATCAAGATGTAGTGATTTGCTTCTTCTGCAGAAATCAGGATTAGTGGTTGGATGATGCCGTGCTCACGAATAGAATTAGCCAGATCTTCGAGACCTTCATCGTTGAATTGTTCGCGGGGTTGATGAGGGTTTGGACTGATATTGCCAATCGGAACCTGCACCACTTTATCCCCGGAACTGCTGACGGGTGTTTCTTCCCAACCAGGGATGAGGGCATCCAGCCCACGTCCTAAACCACTTTTCTTTGCCATTATTTACTCCTGACCCGGGTCAATTTTGACCCCATCACCTTTTAAGACTTCCAACGCCAGGTCTCGATAAGCTTGTGCCCCGGATGACTTTGGTGCGTAAACTGAGATAGGCATTCCAAAGGAAGGTGCCTCTGCAAGTCGGATACTGCGTGGAATGATATTTTGAAACACTTTTGAGGGGAAATACTTCTGGACCTCTGCTTTTACATCAGAGGCAAGATTTGTGCGGCTGTCATACATCGTGAGTAAGACGCCTCTGATGGTTAATTCCGGGAACAGATTACCCTTGATGCGATCCAAAGTGCGAGTGAGTTGCCCAAGCCCTTCCAGTGCCAGGTATTCAGACTGAACCGGAATGATGATGCCGTCACTTGCTGTGAGAAGCCCATTAAGTGTCAGCAAACCCAAAGAGGGTGGACAATCGACCAGAATGTAGTCGTAACGATCGTTGATACTTTCCAGTCGACCGCGCAACAAACGCTCGCGAGTTGGAAAATCAATCAATTCAATTTCGGCTCCAGAAAGGTTCGGGGTAGAGGGGATAAGATCAAGTTTAAAGGTATTGTTCCGCAATAAAGTTTCGCTGGCTCGTTTTTCTCCAATTAATACTTCATAGGTACCGCTCTGGATTTTGTTGTGATCAACTCCAAGACAGGAGGTAGCATTGCCTTGAGGATCAAGATCGACCAAAAGGACTCTTTGCCCAAATTGCCCCAGGTAAGCACCCAGGTTGATAGTGGTTGTGGTTTTGCCCACACCTCCTTTTTGATTGACGACCGTGTAAATCTTTCCCATACTAATTTTCAGCTACCCTGTATTTTCGCTCGTTCTATTTCGATCGGATTTGGGACACTTTCCAAATAATGCCTGGTGACAGAATTTGCCGAAAGTTCCACGGCAAAACGGGCTGCATTCCAGGGATTTCTGGTCATGAAAAGCTGGTGAAAAAAGCAAGCAGCAAAAATATCTCCAGCGCCGGTGTCGTCCACCGATTCTTTTACAGGTGCCGAAAAGTTATGCACCTCATCCTTCCAGTATACCCTCGCACCATCTTTGTTTTGAGTCACAACCAGTAATTTGCAGAGACTGGCATATTCGTCGATCAATGCTTCATCGCTTTGCAGATCTTCGAATGAAAGCACCACCGCGTTAGTTTTTGGCAGAAATTTTTCTTTGTTTGGGAAGTCTTGAAAAGTTACTCTTCCATCCTTGTTGATGTGCCGCAGCATACCCTGTGGTGTGCAGCAGAGCAGGCTGTCAGGAAATGCATCAAAAAGGTCAGGGTCAATCTCACCAGCGACCGGACCAAGATGGATGATGGAGGCAGACTGCCAGAGAGCTGGAACGTCTTTCGCGCTTAAGACTGACCCACGCTGATAACAATATTGTTGTCTTCCGGTGGGCGTTGTGATGTTTCTGAACAGGGTGGTTTGCCCTGGTTTGGCGTTGTGAACTTGTATTGGGGAAAGGGTTGAAAGGTCTGCGTCTTCCCCAAAACTGCTTACCAATCCTACTTCGTGACCAAGCCTTTGAGCGGTAAGACCGGAATAACTGGCTGTGCCCCCAAGTTTGCCAGAGCCATCGCTTTGAATATCTGAGGTAACATGCCCTATCAAAAGGTAATCGATTGGTTTCAAGGTAGTTGGTCTGTTCATCCGTGTTTTTTCAACTTTCAGAATAAAAAATTATAGCATGGAACCTCAACTTTTTTCGTTTCCGACACTTGCGTTTGAGCTCGCCACCTGCCTATGTGAGGACGGTAAATCGCAGAAATTTATGGATAATTTGGGTAATGTAATTAAGCAATCATATTTTCGCCATGGTGATCCACTCCATGAAGCGATTTGGTGATGAAGAAAGTTGCATTATACGAAGCAGCAAGATTGATGGAACGGAGTAAAATTAATTAGAATGCTTGAAGACAAACACACTTACAGAAAAGCCCTCGATGACTTTCATCGCCTGCGCAGCAAAGCGGCTATGGATCGCTTCTGGGCAGGCATCCGCGGTGAATCTTTGGATTTACTGCCATATGATGAAGTCTCTTCAAAACTGCGAGCGGTGAGCCAGACAAACATCGGCTTAAAGCAGGTCCCTCTGAAAAACATTATAGGCAGTGTTAACCGGACTTCAGATTTTGACCGAAAATTCAGACCGCTGCATGACGATGACAGTTCACGCTGGGCAAATGTAAAAACGGCTATGATCAGCCCTCATGCAGTCGGTGTTCCTCCGGTTTCGCTTTACAAAATCGGAGAAGCTTACTTTGTGATGGATGGCAACCACCGTATTTCCATCGCCCAGGAAATGGGGCTGGACAGTATTGAGGCTTACGTAACCGAGGTAAAAACGAAAGTTTCCTTATCAAGTTCGTTTACGCTTGAAGAGCTGGTTGAAAAAGCAGCACTGGCTGATTTTCTGGAAGACACCCATCTTGACAGAATATTGCCGGGAATTGACCTCAGTCTGAAAAGCATTGAAAATTATCCACTTCTGAAGGAACACCTGGATACCCATAAGTATTACATGAGTATTGAACAGAACCATGAAGTGTCTTTTGACGATGCGGTTCTTGATTGGTATGACCACATCTACTCACCGGTTGCCAGGATCATCGAAGATTCCGGGCTTCAATATGAATTCCCTGCTTATACAGTTACCGACTTGTATCTTTGGGTGCTGGACAAACAGCAATCTTTGCTTGAAGAATACGGTACCCCTTTCAAAACTGAAAACGTAGTTGATTTTGTGGCCAGTCAGGAAGGCAAACAAACCAAAACCTCTGGCATTGCAGCTGACCACGAATTAGATAAACGGTTGACTGGTAGGTACGAGGGTCAAGAAGATTGTCTTTTCCGCGATATCCTGGTTGGTGTGAGCCATTCTGACCCTGACCTTTTGGCACAGCAACAGGCTATCTTAATGAACCGCTGTACTGATGGGAACATCATGGGATTGCACGTGATGGTTCAAAGTGACCAGGCAACACCAGCAACTGAAGCAGAACTGGAAACAAATTTTTACCAGCGATTGAATGACAACCAAATGAAGGGGCGTTTTCTTACTATCCGCGGGAATGTCAGCAAAACCTTACAGGAATTTGGACTGCTGAGCGATATTTTGGTAGTGAAACTCAGCTTCCCGCCAGGAGGTTCTGTATTTGACCGATTGTCATCAGGAGTGATCAGCCTGCTACAAAGCAGCCGCCGACCAGTTGTGTTTGTCAAGGAGGCAGCTATGCGGGTGAGCCGCATTCTGCTAATTTATGATGATAGCGAAAAAGCCCGGGAAGCGTTATATATTGCGGCATATTATGCTGCTCGTTATGGTTGTGGGCTTCACATTCTCATGCCGGAGAAAGACAGCAAATCTAACGAAGAGGCAATTGATTTCGCACAAGAATATCTTAAATCTTTAAACCTGGATTATCAGACGGTTTTGCTTTCCTATAATGAGCTGGCTGAAAATCTGACGCCCTTCATTGAAGAAAACTCAATTTCCACTGTTATGTTGGGTGGTTACAGTACCACGGGTTTGCTGGAGCGAATATTCAGCTCCACAATAGATCACGTGCTTGAACTAAGCCCCGTACCTGTGTTGGTCTGTTAGCTACATCAAGTGCGTTTCAATATCAAAAGTGTGCGATCGTCCTCGAAGAAATCGCCACCTTGAAATACTTCCAAATCGTTCTGAAGCTCTGAGATTACCTTTTCAGGTTCTAAATCTGCTATAGATTTGAGGAATCGTGGAAGACGTTCCTGCCCATATTCCTGCCCTTTGGTGTTTGTTGGCTCACTGACTCCATCAGTATAAAGCACTATTGATTGACCATCTTCAAGCTGAAAATCGACATCGGTCAACGTGATTGGCTCAAGTAACCCCAGAGCGATTCCGCCTTTGGGAAGTTGTTTCGCAGATTTTTGGGCGGAGTCGAGAATGTAAGGCGGGTTGTGTCCAGCAATCGCATAGGTTAACTTACCGCTGTTTTTATCAAGGATCATGTAAATAAGGGTAACAAAAAACGATTGGGTTGAGTCAAGTTGCAGGAGTTGATTCACCCGTTCTAATGTTCGAGCAGGCGAGGTGAAATCTCTCGATACTGCTCTCAAAAGCGTTCGGGATACCGTCATGTACAGCGATGCCGGAAGACCTTTATCAGAAACATCAGCAATGATCAAGCCAAATCTGCCATCATCCAGAGGGATGATGTCGTAAAAATCACCGCCGACCTGCCGGGCAGTTTGCCATGCAACTGCCAATTGATAACCGGGAATTTGAGGTAGTTTTTCAGGCAGGAAGGTCTTTTGAATTCTGCGTGCCAGGTTTAGTTCCTGTTCGGTTTGACTGCGCTGCTGTTCAATCGACTGCATGCGATAATTTTGAAATGCCAAGGCAATCTGACTGGAGGCACGAGTCAGGAAATCTTGCCTTCTCCGGATAAAATTATGTACTTCGTCGCAGGCGAGCAGAAATCCATAAAACTCGTCTCCAATTTCAATGGGAAAGACCAAAGTTTTAATGCGGTGGCGAGGATGTAATTCCAATTCCAATTCAGAAAGCCTGCAGAACAAATTTTCACTAAGAGCGTGATCTTCCTGATCAACAATCAACTCCAGGATTTGTTCCATTTCATTTTTGCTGAAAAGTTTTCCTGTCTTGCCCTTGACATAGTCCTTATCATCTCCGCGAACGATCAGGTCATGCAATTTATAATTCTGCTCTTCTTGCTGATAGGCTAACAGTGCCAAACCGCTTAGATTACACTCAGTGATAACACGCATGCAAGCGTCGTTTAGTGCCGTATCAAAGGTCTCTGTTTGCTGCAAAACATTGCCCAATTCAAGCAACCGCAGAGAAATACGGTACTCTTCCCGCTTGTCTGCGAGCATTTGAATGTTTTGAAGACTTATCGCGGCTTGCTGAGAGATGCCTTTCAGGATAGAGAAGCGGTCTTTGTCCAGCACCTGTTCTGGTTCGGCAGGGGTGAAGGGGTCATTGCTGAGGTGAAGTAAGTAGCCGAGAGTCTGGTCCTTGGTTTGGAGTGGAAATGTTAAGATAGTTCCATTTTCAGTAAGTTGAGGCAGGAGCAGTAATAGCTCAGGAAAATCTCCTGCCCGGGCGACAGAAAGCTGTGGGGTTTGATCTGTAGAACCAATCAGGGCATTACGGTCAAAATTGAGCGGCAGCGCTGCCATTGGGCAAAGGATCTGCGGGCAATGCAGATTCGGCAGGCTGAGAGTATCGTGATTTTCAGTCTCCAGGACCAGACCAACAGCCACACCACCAATCAATTCAATCAGGATTTGCCCAATTTTGTTAGTAAGGTCGTCCAGTGAAGTCAAGTTTTTGGTCTCAATCGCCAGATCGAGCAGAATTGAAGTCAACCAGGCTTGTTTGTCTTTTTCTGCTTCGACGCGCTGCTTATCCAAGGCTGTGCCAATATAATCTGCGAAAGTTGAGCAGATATTTACGGAATCCTGTCCGTACCTGCCAGCGGAGCCAGCATGAAAGGTTAAGACCCCATATTCCTGCTCCTGGTAACTGATCGAGGAAGCCACAGCGGAAAAGTCTGGCGGCATATTCATGCCAATTTGGACCGGGTCAGTCAACACGTCAACAGGTTTGATCGAACCATTATCGCGACTTGAAACCTGGGCAAACCAGCTATCTGCTGTAACTGCCTGGTTTTGCTTCAGTTGACAGACCTCAGGTTCTCTGCACCAATAATCATTCAGGATCAATCCATCTTGATCTTCACTTTTTTTCCAAAAGCCGATAAAGTCAACCGGAAGAATCATTGGAATTTGTTCGATGACGTAACAGATCAATTCCTCTGGCTCGACGTTGCGAGAAATCCGTTCTGCAGTTTCCCTGTACCTTTCTACAAGGTTTCTGTGCCATTGTGAGGTCTTGTAAAGGTTTGCATTGCGCAGAGCAATAGAAATTGATTGCGAAAGGATTTCCAATTGCTCAACATCCTGATCACTGAAAGCGTTGGGCTTGTCACTCTGGATGTCGAGAACGCCCAGCATTTCTCCCTGGAATTGAAGAGGAAGTGATAGTTCTGAGCCATGCATTGTGTCATGATTTGAATCAGGTCTGTAATTGGGATCTGTTGAAATATCGTTAGATAACTGGACTTTTCTTGAACGAGTTGTCAGAGGGATTAGTCCGGGTTTTGCCTGAACTGGATAAGCTATTTGATTCTCTTCGTAAAAATCAGCTTTTAAGCCACTACCTGCTTTAAACACGATCATTTGAGATACAAAGTCAAGCAAAAAAATGTGTACAAGTGGATAACCAAATTGAGTGTGGATCGACCTGGTCACTTCCTGAAGCAATTCATCAAGGTCAAGCGTGCTGCTGATTGAACGGTTGATGTCTGAGATAATACGCAGTGTTTCAAGCGGCAGAGAGGAATTATCTCTTTTGATCGTGTTTTCTTGCTGAGTGAGCGGGAATTTTTTGATCAGAGTGAGCTGATTGCCGTTACCTGTATTAGGTTGGTAGATGACCTGGTCCATCAATTGGTGGATGAGGAAGATGCCCAGACCACGCTCACGTCGATCTTCCAGGGGACCATCAAGGTCAGGCTTCGGAACTGAGTCAAGATCAAATCCGACCCCATCATCCTGGAGGATGATCTTCATTTCTGACTCTGTATGATTTAAAAAGATCCTGATTTTGCCCTGGGGTAGATTTTTATAGGCATGATCGATAATGTTCGAGCTGGCTTCGTCTGCCGCAAGGTCGATTTCGTAAATCTGTTTAGGCGTGAAGGGAAGTTTTTGAGCATAGGCGCGCACAAATTCAGAGATTTGAACTAAATTTTTACTGACAGCAGGAAAAGTTGCCGAATCCATGGCATAAGTCCATCCGGAAAGGCATTATAACATGAGCATCAGGTAAAATAAGCGTATGGATAAGGATAAGAAAACCATCCGCATCAACGATCTGGCAAAAGACGATCGCCCAAGGGAACGCATGCAGGCAGAGGGCGTGCAGGCACTGACCAATGGCGAATTGTTGGCGATCCTGTTGAACAGCGGCAGCCGGGAAGAGAGCGCGATCGACCTGGCAAATAAGATGCTAAGCGATTTGGGCGGTTTTAGCGGCATTCACAGAGAGGATCTGTCCCGTTTGATCGAATTCAAAGGAATTGGTTTGGCAAAAGCAGCTCGGATCAAGGCGGCTGTGGAGGTCGGCTATCGACTTTCGAAAGAAAGTGAAGCCCCTGCCATTTTTATCAAAACCCCTGAAGATATCGTAGATTTGGTGGGATTTGAGATGAAGGGATTGGGTCAGGAACAACTATGGGTGCTCTTGCTCAATTCGCGCAATAAATTCCAGGGAAAAGAGCGCTTGTACAAAGGATCACAGGACGCTACAACTGTGCGCGTAGCCGAAATTTTCAAGGAAGCGGTCAGGAAAAACATGTATGCAATTGCCTTGGTACATAATCATCCTTCCGGAAACCCAAGTGAAAGCCCCGAAGATGTCAATCTGACACGAGCGGTTATCGAAGCCGGCAAAATACTTGACATCCGAATTCTTGATCACGTCATTATCGCTGCGAATAACCACACTTCAATTCGGCGCAACCACCCTGACCTTTGGACGTAGAGCAGTAAGACGTCTACCGTAAGGGAAATATACAATAATATTCAATTGAATTCATTTTATTTTGATCATTTGAAATGATTTGAGGGACAAATCTATTCCGATTATTTCATCTTTTTACTGGCACACAAAAGTAGTAATAATAACGAAGGTAATAAAAATTACTTCTTATAAAAAACGTTAATTGTCGATAAAGGTTTTTTACTTCAATGGACTTTTACAGTTTGGACAGATGGTCTCACCTTTTTGTACAACAAAACCACAATTTGGACAGGTAAGGGGTTGAACCTCTCCAAGAGGAGCGCCACAAGCAATACATCGACCAGCTGCGATTTGGTTAGCAGTAAGGCAATATGGGCAAACAGTGCGACTTAACCGGGTGGATAAGGCATGACCGGTGCCGTGCTCGCGTGCGGTTTGGTCAATGACCTGCCAGATTTGGTCTTCGAGGGTGATCGATTCAACGTCCTGGACAATATCATCCAGGCGATTTAGTAATGAAAGCGGGTTGCGCACAGCGCTCAGAGCAGAGAATCCCAGACTGGCAGCCAAACCCAGCCAACTTTGTTGACCGAGGCTGATGCTTATCCCATCGGCAACCTTTGAAATAGTGGCAGTCATAGCAGTTTGCCCACCGGACCTTCGATTTAGTCGGGTGGCTATCTGTACCGCAAGGTTGTCTTTGTCACCAATTTGCTGAACCTGGTAGTTTCCGCGGTGAAATGTGGCAATCAGATTGTTAGCGATTTGGCGGGGATCGATATCTCCATGATAGATACGTGTGCTCATTTTGTTCCTTCAAACAGGCTAAGTAGATTCGATTATAATCGGAATGCTTAAAGGTTTCGATATGAATAAAGTTAATGAAAAAACTGTTCGATTCGCTGCTGGTATGATCGTTCTGATTGTGCTGCTTTTTATTAGCTTGTTGCCAAATCTCAATCGTTCGGTATGGGCACAATTTCCGACTGTCTCGATTCCAACCGTGACAAGTTCGCCAAGGGGGCTGTACGTCCGGGCAGTAGGAGACCCCGAAAATCCACTAAATGTGCGAAGTTATCCTAATTCCACTTCGACCAGGGTAGGTGTTTTCTTGGTCGGTCAGGAAGCTAAAGCTTATGGTTATTATGGCGATTATGTCATGATCGATTATGCCGGCGCACCTGACAATCGTGGTTGGATCGTTTTGAATCGCGTGGAGGTTTTTGGTGGTTCACTGCCGATGCTTCAGCCGCCACCTACTGAAACGCCTTCGATCACGAAGACAATTGACCCAACGCTGGCCGCCCAATTTATTATCACTGCGATCCCAAGCAGACTGCCAACCTACACTGAACCGCCGGCCTTATTGATCCCAACTTATCCTGCCGAAGTGGGCGGAACCACGACTGGCGGTATACCAATCGGCTACGTTATCGTAATTTTGGCTGGTTTCGGTTTGTTCCTGACACTGATCGCAGTATTACGCCGCGGTTGAAATTCACCTAACTTTTCGAGTGTGTGTATTTTGTGATTCGTTTGAATGAATTCACAAGCGAATAGGCCTTATCCAAATTTTCCAGATTTTGTTCCATAGCCTGGTAACCTTTATCAAATAGGGGACCTGATTCGATTTTTTGCAGCAAACCGATATGCCCGACAATAGGTTCGACCAATACATCTGGTTTCGATTTTTCAATTCGTAATTCACTCAATTCAGTAGTTACTACATCCACTGTCGCAATTAAGTAGCGCATTATTTCACCGACGCGAGTTTTAGAGATGGTCTTTACCAATGGCTCAAGGATACTGTCTTCAAGAGGAACTTTGATGTCATCAAGGCCGAAATCAGAGGGCTGTTTGTGCAATACAACTGCAGCAATAGGCAGGCTTGCATCAAATTTGCGGGCAGAGTCGATGGGAACAGGGTCGAGAATACCTCCATCGACCAAAACCTGATCTCCCTGGCTGGGGAAAATGCCGGGAATTGCGATCGTGGCAAGCACAGCTTTCATCACGTCGCCTTCTTTGATAATGATTTCTTTTCCGGTCTTTAAACTGACTGCTGTAGCAACAAAAGGGATCTGCAGATCCTGGATCATTTTTCCGTGTAAAAATGGTTCCAGAGATTTAATCATCCCGCTGGTACCAATTAGCGAGAAAGATGAGGGATTGATGCCTGACCTGAAGCTCGATTCAGTGAAAAAATTATCGACAGCAGTTGCTATCTCGCGTGGTGGAATCCCTGCAGCAATAATTGCGCCGAAAAGACCGCCAGCACTTGTGCCGGCGATGCCATTTATCTTATAGCCATTATCCAACAAACATTGAATAACTCCGAGATGGGCAACGCCTCTGACACCTCCACCACCTAAAGCCAGGTTGATATCTCTTTTCATCCTTCACCTCTCGATAAAAATATAACATAATGAGAGGAATTGATGATAATTTCATAGAAAAACCGGTTTCTATATTTTAAAAGTATAATATTGAAGGGTAGGAAATAAACAGGTCAATAAGATATATCGCCCAAGCGAAACGGTTTAGCTGAGTTAGGTATGATCAATAGAGTTCAAAACGAAAAATCAGATGACCAATCACTTTGGTATGCGCTTCGCAGCAAACCAAATTTTGAGTTTATTGTATATTCGCAACTTATAGACCGTCATGTTGAAACCTATCTGCCCTGGCTCAGCGTGGATCCAGTCAACCCCCGGTCAAACAGGAAGAAACCTTATTTTCCAGGATATATGTTCGTTAATGGTGAAATCGGGGATCTGTATGCGAAAAGAATTGGATTGTTACGTGGCGTTATTGGCCTGGTGAATTTTGATGGAGTTCCTGCTCCAATTCCAGAAGGTCTGATTGATATAATCAAAAGACATGTCACTCAGGTTAAAATCAAAAACGATAGCAATATCACCAAATTTGAACCGGGTGAACGGGTTTGGCTCGACGATCCAGCCTTGGAAGGGATTGAAGCTCGTTTTCTACAATGTATCAACGGGGAAGACCGCGTGGCAGTCTTGCTTACGCTGCTTAAAGGAAACGTGTTTCGGCTGCAGATTGATGCAGCTAAGGTTAAAAGACGCGCTTTTTAGTACGATTTTGTTCGTAACAATCAAATGACTGCCTCAACCGACTACTTGCTTGTCGGAGGGGCGGAGGCGTGGATGGAGTCAAGACCTGATGAAAACAAAGCAAAATAAACAGCACAGAAGCAGTCATTATGCAATTATTCTTGCAATGGTGCTGACACTTCTTGTCTCAGCCTGCAACTTTCCACAAACAGCTACAACGTCAACTCAAATCAATCCCACTACTCTGGTATCGCCAACTCCAGTGAATCCTGACAGCGAGATTTTTCCAGAAGAAGCTGGAGAGGCACCCGTGGAGTTCACACCGGCTGCTCTGCAAGCAACTGAACAGGCTCCAGATACCTTAGAAACACCATCCTTAGTTGTTGAGGAGGGCGGGTATTGTGGGCGGACCGATACGGTCACAATCATGATCCTCGGTATCGACAAGCATGCCCAGGCAGACGGTATTCGCCTGGCAAGAGTTGATTTTCAGAATGCGACTGTGCATATGACCTCAATTCCCAGGGACTTTTACGTGCCAATTGTAGGATTTGAGGCTTACGGGATTGATTATGGACGAATTAATGCCACATTTGGTTACGGCGAATTCTTTTTTGGAAACGGAACCGGAGCAGCATCGGTGGCACAAAATATCGAATACAATTTCGGTGTCGAAGTGGACGATCAGTTTGTGCTTTACTATGATGAGATTGGCAAATATATCGACGCTATTGGCGGTATTACGGTAACGACGGAAAGAAAAGCTCAGGATTATTGGTACAACTTTCCACCCGGCACTTACGAGATGGATGGTGACACTGCAGTGATCTTTATGCGGATTCGTGCCTTTGACACTGACATCCGACGCATCAACCGCCAGACTTTGGTTATGAAAGCGATTCTTGAGAAAATTCGTGCCGGTATATCTCCAAAAATGGTGTATGAAATTCTGACAGCCTTTCTGAGCGATAAAACTACCCAAACCAACCTTGGTTTAACCGATATGTACAGTTTCTATTGTCTTTCCAAAGTCATAGATATCTCTGATATCCTGATTTCACCTATTCCGGATGATTTGTTCCATCCGTATACGACTGAGACAGGAGCACAAGTATTGATTCCTCACGTAGAGGTTGTGGACTTTGTTCAAAGGTCACTTGGTTTGATACAATGATAAAATATCTGAGAAATCTAGTAAAAATACTTCTCAGGCGTCCAGAGCCAATCGCTTGGTTTTGTGTATGGTAGAATAAAAAAATATAAAAGCAAATAAATCAACCGGAAACGGTAATTTTTATAAATGGAAAGAATAATATGAGTGATACACAACCTCAAACAAGTTACCAGGACGATGAAACACACGCCGACAAACGCCGAAAAATTGAACCATGGAAATTTATTGGACTAATAGGATTAGGATTAGTCTTGATTTTTATCTCGACTTGGTTTGCCTGGCTGAAGCCATTTTTGCAAAAACCGATTACTGATCCTTTAAACCTTCCAAGTATATCAACCGAAATGCTACCTACAGACACTCCTGAATTAGTCAAGACAGAAGAACCAACCCCGACAGAATTTGCTACTCCGACTTTAACACCCGAACCCGTCTGTGGTGAGGATGCTGTTTGGCAATTACTCTTGGTTGGGATCGATGAACGTAAGGATACCTATCTTTATGGCCTCGCCGATGTAATACGAGTGGCTCGGGTTGACTTCACTTCGATGACTGTCAACATGGTTGCACTTCCCAGGGATATGGTAGTTAATGCTCCTGATGGTCTATTTGAGCAAGAAAACCCGATCAAAATTAATCAAGGGTACTTCCTTGGTGCACCTGGCATGACTGGGTCAACTGATACAGGAAGTGGTGCGAGTGCCCTTGCAAGTGTTATCCAACACAACTTTGATGTAACTGTTGATCACTATGCCGTAGTTAACTTTACCGCCGTAGAAGATTTTATCGACGCCATTGGCGGCATTGAAGTAGATTTGCCTGAACCAATTTATGATCCTGATCCCACATTAGGGTATTTTCCTGCTGGCAAACAGACATTAGATGGCAATCGCACGCTTGATCTGACACGAATACGCACAAATTACTCTGATGGCTTCCGTGTTGGCAACCAGACTATTGTATTAAAAGCAGTGCTCAAAAAATTTCTAATACCAGAAAATATTGTTAAGGTTCCTGACCTGATTGGTGAATTTAAAGACGCCTTTCTTACAGACCTCTCAATTGAACAAATTGCGACTATTGGAACTTGCTTCTTGCGCAATTTTGAATTTGATGACTTTAAGTCACAGCAGATACCTGAAGAATTACTTCTACAGGACTTTGAATACATTCCAACACTTTTGGGGTCAAGTTTTGTATATCGATGGGACCAGAGGACAGTAGATTGGATTCACCAAAACCTACTGTCTCAGTAAAGATGTCTGAGTACTGCTGAGATTTCTAAAAAAAGTATCTAATTGAACAAAAAAACATAAACATAACACTTCTTTAGAAGTGTTATGTTTAGCTACACGATAAGATTTTGATTATTAAAAAAATACAATATTGAACATTTCGTTTTCCTGGCAAACTATTCTAAGTCCATTTTTTTAAATTTCATTATTAGGGATTTTAATAAATATTCTGGATGTGGTGGTATGACATGATGTCCACGAATTCGGTAAAAGGACCAGGTTTTCTGAAATCAAATTATCAAAGTTACAATCAAGCGAGTGATAAATGACATCGAATGATATCGATCACACAGAAAACTGGGACATGGTCATCACGCCACATAAAAAGTGGTATGACCTTCAATTAAGAGAAGTTTGGCACTATCGTGACTTAATCGGAATGTTTGTAAAGCGGGATTTTGTTTCGCGCTACAAACAGACCATCCTTGGTCCCCTTTGGTTCATCATCCAGCCACTGCTGACCTCTCTGGTATTCACAGTCATCTTCGGCAATATCGCCCAGCTTCCCACTGACGGTCTTCCCCAAATGCTTTTTTACATGTCAGGCAACATCCTTTGGGGTTACTTCTCAAGCTGTCTCACCAGCACCTCCACCACCTTTACCTCTAATGCCCATCTCTTTGGAAAGGTCTACTTCCCACGCTTGGTGATGCCAATATCGATCGTCATTTCCAACCTGATCACTTTTGCCATCCAGTTTGCCTTCTTCTTTGCCTATTTTGCCTTCTTTGCTCTGCGCGGTTCTGATGTCAGGCTCACGACCTGGGCCTTCGCGTTGCCAATACTTCTGGTGCTGATGGCTGGGCTCGGGCTGGGCTTTGGCATCATCATCTCCTCCATGACCACAAAATATCGCGATTTGCAGTACCTGGTAAGCTTTGGAGTTGGCTTGTGGATGTATGCCACGCCAGTCATCTACCCTGTGTCCAGCATTCCTGAGAATTGGCGCTGGGTGGCAAACGTCAACCCTGTCACGCCGATCATTGAGACCTTCCGCGCAGGATTTCTGGGAGCGGGGGACGCCTCCTGGATGCGGCTGGCCTATAGCGCTGGATTCATGGTCGTTGTCATCTTCATCGGCGTGGTCATCTTTAACAGGGTCGAGAAAACATTTATTGACACTGTTTAGTATTTTGATGTATTCCTGTTTATTCTTTCCTATGAGCTTTAAGCCTTATTTCTCTTATCAATTATGAGCTATCAGCTATCAGCTATGAACTACGAGATATGAGCTTCACTACCCATAACCTATGACCCTGATTCTCCCATGAAAAAAACCGCTCCTTATATCCTCCTAGCATTATCAATACTCTTTATCGTATGGAGCTTGCTACAATCTTCTGGAATCCTATCAACTATTACCAACAACCTCAGCTTAGTAAACTATGTCAAAAAGTTAGAAAAGAACCCAGAACAATTTGATCCACCCCCAACCTTGTTAAACTCGCCGCATGTTGGGATGTTGGCAGCACGTCAAGCCCTTCGCCAGAATCAAACAGAAAGAGCATACGACCTAATCCTTCCCCTTCTTGAATCTCCCGATCGCGTAGTAATGGAAACTTATGCCGAGATCCTGTACAAAAAAGGGGAAATCTTTAATGCCATTATAATCTGGGACACAATAGCTGACACACGTAGCTTGAAGAGTGCAGCCTCGGACTTGAGCGGTAAAGGAGATTATGAAAATAAAGTCCGGGTCTTTCAGTCCCTTCAAAGATTTTTTCCAGAAAAATTTACCTCCGGTTTGGCTGTTGCCTTATGGGAAAATGGTCAACTCGTCGAAGCCTCCGATCTTCTATTGTCTTCCCTAAACGAATATAGTGATTCAACATTGTCCTCGGAGTGGCTTCGCTTTTTGGCGGATATTTACATTGACCAACATAGATGGCAGGATGCAGAACAGGTCTATCTCGAGTTAATCAATAAAGACCCGAAGAACCTGCTTGCACTAAAAAATCTAGGCGATATCTACATGAACCAATTGAACATGCCCGAAAGGGCAGTTGACTATTTTTCAAAGATCGTCGAAATCTCCCCTGGCGAAATAAATGGCTATTTACTGCTTGCTCAAGCCTATGAGAATGCTGGATTAATTGATAAAGCTCTTCAAATATATCAACGACTCTTGTTGATCTCTCCAGATGATTCCAAAGCTCTTCAAAACGTTGAACGTCTTTCATCCCAAAATAAACCCACTCCCTGATATGCGCTTCGAATCCCATTCATCCTCTCACTCAAAATTACTTGTTCGTAAAATTCCCATGCCCATAACAGATTTTATTTTGATCGGCATTGGCTTGTTGAGTGTCCTGATGTATGCAGCCTTGCTCGTGATCGGATCCATCCCTCCATACACATTGTTGTTGCTTCCTGTCCTTTGGCTGGTTTATTGGATTAAGAGTAGTCATCTGAGCTTTTCCACCCCTTTGGATTTTCCGCTCCTCGGCCTTTTCCTCATCGCATCCCTGGGACTGTTGATTTCATCAAAATTGGATCTATTCTTTCCAAAATTTTCTGGTCTGGCTATTGGTGTGTCTACTTACTACCTTATTGTCAACTTCTTGAGATACCGTCAGAGATTGAATTCTGCGATTTTTGTGCTTATTTTCCTTTCTTTGGTAATAATCCTCTTGGCCATCTTTGCCACGGATTGGCCTTTAGGTAGTATTCCACTGCTCGATCGAGTCTATCAACGCCTCCCAAGCCTCGCCGAATCTCTGGGTGGAGAGAAAATTAATAAAAACACAATTGGTGGAGTGCTTTCTTTTTTTCCGCCCCTTCTCCTCAGTTTTCTTTGGGACAACGGCGCTTTTTCACGCGTCAAAGCTCAGTATTCAGGACTCTCAAACCTTTCTGAGTTTGTTTACAAGGCCCTGGTCCTCTTCACTATCGCTTTAGTTCTTTTCGCCTTACTCCTGACCCAATCACGTGGTGCTTGGTTGGGTTGTGCTGTTGGTGTCTTACTTCTTTGCATATGGAAAAACAAACGCTTTCTCTGGATTATTCCTCTACTATTAGCGATTTTCTTGGTCATTTTCATCAAGTATGCTGATGGCAGTGTTACACAATTCATTTCTTTTCTCGATGTAGGTCGCCCCTCAACATTTCCTGGCAGGATGGAAATCTGGCAAAAAACCATGCTAATGTTACGGGATTTTCCTGTTACTGGTATTAGTTTAGGCGCTTTTGGCGAAGTGTATCGCCAGTTTTTCTCATCTATCATCTTCCCGCTGGAAGAAGATATTGTCTACCACCCACATAACACGCTTCTTTCTGTGGCCGCTGAGGTCGGGATTCCAGGACTAATTACGTACACAGCTTTGCTGGGCAGTCTTGGGTCTATGTCCTGGCATGTTCTCAAAACTAAACGCTCCATTAATCGCGTCCTCGGAATTGGCCTGAGCGCAGGGTTGGTAGATTTTTTTGTATTTGGTCTCTTAGACGCATTCACCTTGGGTAGAAACCTTGAAATAATCTTCTGGATTTTTCTTGGAATCGTTACTGCTTTGTTTGTCCACGAAGAAGCCCTCAACTCAACTAAAGCTTCTCAAAAGGCAGCTGAATCCGAGAGAACAAATAAAATATTCGAGTTCACAGTTTTTAAACGAACTATCAAAAGGATTCTCTTTTTAATAGTCGCATGGATTTTTCTGGTTTTATTTTCTCTCTCCTTGGTAGATATTAGTATATTCGCGGCCATTATTAGTGCTCTTTTATTGGGAATAGCGTTTGGAATCTATCAAACCACAACTTATCAAAAGCCAATCTTATAATTCTTGAGTTTGATTATGCCTTTTTTTTCATATCACCATCCACTTACTACCATTCAACTTGCTTATCACCGTCATTGTTAACCGCGTCGAAAAGATCTTCATCAATAAGGGTTAGAAAACCGATTAGTTTTTTGGAGCTGAAGAAGTGAAAATAATCCCAGGAAGACTAAAATTTGCTATCAAGTATTACTTGCTTTATAGAGCAAATCTGATTAATTATTTACGCCACGAAGGTGTGAAAATTGGCAGCAATTGCGATTTGTTGAACTCAGCTGAAAATTACGGAACTGAACCCTGGTTGATAGAAATTGGCAATGATGTGACCATAACTTATGGAGTTAACCTGCTCACACATGATGCTGCCAGCAGACTTTTTAGGAAGACCCTACCCGGATCCTCCCGCTATGGTAATCGATTTGGCCCAATAAGAATCCTTGACAACTGTTTTATAGGGCTTTGCAGCATAATTTTACCGGATGTAACCATTGGGCCAAACAGCGTTGTAGGTGCAGGTAGTGTGGTAGTTAAAGACGTTCCACCGAACACCGTAGTCGCCGGGGTGCCAGCGAAAAAAATTGCGACCCTGGATGAATATATTGACAAGTACAAACAGAAGATGGTGCCTATAAAGTCAACTAATCGTCAGGATCTTCGGCAGGAACTAACCCAATATTTCTGGGGAGAAGAAAGGTAAAAACTTGGGAGTAGTAAGGTTTTAAGAATAAAGAAGCTCTACACCTGCTTTCAAATTAACCTCAAACCTTAATGATTACCCAGGGATTTTTCTAAGAGCTATATGAAGTTTAAAAATTTTTCTCAAAGACTCAAATCCAATAAGCTAAAAACATATTATTTGTCCTTGAAAACCAATTTGGCGAAGGTTTTTGTATCAAATGAGATGAATTCTGATGCACTAAACTCGCCTTTTTTTATTGTTGCTACTCCGGGGAGTTTACACCTGGTTAAACTATGCCTGAAGCTTATTCCTGAAGATCAGGAAGTTGTCCTTGTCCTTAATGGATTGGAGCATTGGGAAAGAAAATGGGTTGAACGTAATTTACGAACTAGTGGCTTAATATCCCTTCCTTTCGTTTTGAATCATGATCAAGTGATTGATTACTTATTAAATTGGATGGATAAGCCTTTTGGTTTACTCGATTATGATTGTTTTGTATTTTCAAAAGATTGCTTTAGAGATATCAAGAATATTAATGAAAAGACTTCAATTTCTGCATACTATGGCACTCTAAATGATAAATTGGGGATTGTTTTTCCTGAAACTTTTTTTGTGTTTATCAATACACCGGTTCTTAAAAAGCTCGCAAAAAAGTATGGAGTAAACTCAAAGATCATCAAGTGGGATGACCTCTCTCTCCTGGCAAAGGAAAAGATGCAAGAATTGGGTATTGATCGACACTTGTTGCCAGAATCTCGAAAAAACTATTTTGATACGCTCAGAGCTTTGATGGTTCTGGCCTTGCTGGAAGATTATCAGTTTGATTTTCCTCCAGCGGGTTTTATCAATTATATGGAAGAACAACCTGACGATCTTTTTCATGTCGGCTCTACTTTTGGTGTTCCATACTATGGCGCGAAAACGACCAGTCCTTATAGAGCCCGTGGAGCGTATTTTTGGTATCGAGCTCTTGAGCAAGTGGATGATGAGGGGATCAAACAACGTTATTATGAAAAATATGGAAAGTGGTCAAAAGAAAAGCTTCTGAAGCAATTCTCGTTGCCCGAAGAAAAAATTTGTGAATTTATTACTGAAATAGAGAATGTTATCAATAGGTCAAGCAGCATTAATTGATGAAGAAATTCTTAAATCATTTTTTTCATGTTTTGAATAAAAAAATGATGAATAAGTTTTGGATTATTGATTAAATTACGTCAATTGGATTTGTGATGCAAGATAAATACCCTTTTGCCAAAGTAGCGATAATTGTACCTTGTTATAACCAAGGAGAATATTTAGCAGAGTGCCTGGAAAGTGTTTTCCAACAGACCTTTTCTGATTGGATCTGCATCGTTGTAAACGACGGTTCCACTGATAAGACTCAAGATGTTGTGGAGAGATTTCGACAAAGAGATCATAGGATTTATTACTTTAAACAAAGCAATCAAGGAGTTGCTGCTGCGAGGAACAACGGAATAAACTCTTGTGATAGTGAATTCATTCTTCCACTTGATGCTGATGATAGATTAGCTAGATCCTATCTGGAAACAACTGTAAAAGTTCTTATGTCAGACCGGGACATAAATGTGGTGTATTCACAGTGTCAATTATTTGGAAATACGAACCAAATATTTGTTTTACCAAATTATTCGTTTTCCACCCTTTTACGATCAAATATCATCACATCAACAGCTCTTTACCGCCGTCATGATTTTAAAAAAACATCTGGTTACGATGAAGTAATAAGTGGTTTGGAAGATTGGGATTTTTGGCTCTCATTACTGGATAAAGATAGTCAAGTAATACGTATAGATCAAGTATTATTTTATTATCGACGAAAAGAAACTTCAAGAAATAGACAAGCTTACCATGATCCGGTCTTGATGAATGAAGTGCGAAGTTATATCTACGACAAGCATAAGCTCAAGTATCTTGATTATCCAAGTGACCTTGGTGTTCTTGCTTTTAGAATTCGCGTATTATTGAATAATTGTAGATCTGCAATTGCTAAGCGGAGAATCAGTATCGTGTTTAGTATCATTGGTGAATTAATTATATTAAGTATTAAATATTTATGCTTTCGATTCGTTAGGTTGCCAGTTCAAATGTTAAACATTTTATCTTGACTTGTAGTTGACTAATAGGTTGATTGATTCTAGAATTAGAATTTGACATTAATTGTAATGCAGAATTTCTTCATTTTATCTACATAAAATTTTTTGAAATGTAAATTTTGTGCAAAGAAAATTACAGCTTTTCCTTCCCGGATGGAGACCATTCATTAAAATCAGATCGAATGTACCACATTGGAGCTGTTGCAAGTTTCCCTTTGCGAGGTTTGAGGCTGCATAAATGGGACGCTGCCCGAGCAGCATACTTCTGGTACAAAGTCCTCGAATCTTGTAGGGATGAGAAGCTGAAATCTATGTATGATGCGAAATATGGTCAAAGGAATTCAGCAGAGATTCTTAAGCAAATTCCTGATAACATAAGTGAAATGTTTGCAAGAAATGAATTTATATCAAGCGTTGAAAAAATAATTACGCAAGGTCAATTACCAACAAAGGAAAGTTAGATCTAATGCAGGCAATTTCTGTAGAAAACCTTACAAAACGATACGATTTAGGAGTTATTGGCACCGGGACAATTAGTCGGGACCTGAATCGTTGGTGGGCGAAGATTCGCAACCTGCCTGACCCCTACACCCGCATAGGACAAAAAGATGCATTTGCCAGAGCAGGCGAGAGCATCCTGGCGCTGGATGATGTCTCCTTCCAGGTGCGGCAGGGCGAAGCGCTGGGCATCATCGGGCGCAACGGCGCCGGCAAAAGCACCCTGCTCAAGATCCTCTCGCGCGTCACCGCCCCAAGCAGCGGTGTGGTCAAGGTCAGGGGGCGCATCGGCAGCCTGCTGGAGGTGGGCACCGGCTTCCACCCCGAGCTGACCGGACGCGAAAACGTCTATCTCAACGGCGCCATCCTGGGCATGAAAAAAGAGGAAGTCACGCGCAAGTTTGATGAAATTGTGGATTTTTCCGGGGTGGAAAAGTTCATCGATACGCCCGTCAAGCGCTACTCCAGCGGCATGTACGTGCGCCTGGCCTTTGCAGTGGCTGCCCACCTCGATCCTGAGATTTTAGTGGTGGACGAGGTGCTGGCGGTGGGCGACGCTGAGTTTCAGAAGAAGTGCCTGGGCAAGATGGGGGATGTGGTAGGTGAAGGCAGAACAGTATTGTTTGTCAGTCATAATATGGGAGCTGTGCAGACATTATGTTCAACTGGAATTCTTATGCAAAATGGAGGGATAGCTTATAAAGGTAGTATTGATTTAACTGTAAGTAAATATTTAGAAGGTATGAATCACGGTGAAAATCTTACCGATCTAGAAAATGTAAAACACGAAGGGATAGGAGGATTTCGGTTTACAAAAACATATGTTGAAAACGAAGATCGTAAAAAAGTTACAAATTTGCGTGTTGGTCATCCTTTTCAAATTATCGCAGAATTCAAGTTGCTTGATGAAAACTTGACAGCAAATCCAAGAATTGCTTTTGCAATAAGAGATTCATTAGGTAATTTTTTTACAGATCTCTGGAATCAGGGTGCAGGGTATTCATGGGAAAAATTACCACAGGATGGAAGAATTGTGTGCAAAATTCCTAAATGCCCATTAAATGAGGGTGTTTATTATTATGACGTATACTGTTCATCCAAAAGTGGTTTGTTAGATTTTGTTCGTTTTGCTGGAAGGTTTTCTGTTGAATGGGGCGATTATTTTGGCTCAGGTAAATTACCTTCCCCTCAAATTGGAAAATTTCTATTTGACCAAGAGTGGGAATTAATAGAAAACTAATCAATTGAGATGATGTTACAAATTTTATTGTATTTGAAACAATAAAGCTCTCAATTGTTTTATAGTTTTATGGTTTTCTATTTTACTTAATGATTTAAGTCTATGCATTATCAAAAAAACTATGGTGTGTCTTTCACAATCCAGAACCGCATTTGAAGGTTTTATAAAAGAATATTTTTTAAAGATTCTCTGAAAAATTGTGTCCTTTGGTGCACCATATTCCCTTTTAGATAATACGCTATTCGTTAAACATCTTATTACCGAAACGCCTGGATATGAAGTAAATTAGAAAATCTCCAAGGTCATTTAATAATAAGATACAGTTGTTAAAACTATGTTATTGCAACACACTTTATACAAAATTGGCAGATAAATTGGCAGTACGAGATTATGTTGCGTAAAAAAATATTGAACAAAAATACTTTGCGAGGTTACTCAGTGTTTATGGTGGACCTGATCAAATTGGTTGGCAGTCCCTACCAGGAAAGTATGTAACAATGACAACTCAATCAAACAACATAAATGTTTTTAATACAAACAACGAAGAAAAGGGCATTCAAGATGCATCTGATAAGTTAGAAAAGTGGTTGAAGTTTTTCCATTATTTAGAATCAAATTCAAGTGAATAGCACATATAAGATAATTAATCAAAAATAATCATAGAATAATTTTCGATGTTGAATCTGCTTAGGATTATTGGACTACAAGTTTTATTGTTATTGGGGCGTTCCTGAATACATAGAAGTTCACATTGATCGCTACAAACAACATTCTTGAAATAAATTTACTACAAACTGGAAATTATCCGTCTAATCTTCATGGTTTCACAAATCGTTAAGAATTATTTCTAAACAAGGAAAACTCTATAAATGTTATTACTGCTCGAAAACTTTCTTCAGAAATGCCATTTTGACGTGTCGAATTATTTCTTATTCACTGACTTATAATTTGATGTATTTTTAATGATACTAAATACATTTCGATATAAAATTCATTAATAAAAGGAAACAATTACAACATGAAGGTCAGTGTCATCATCCCTGTTTATAACGCCGCCAGCTTTGTTTCACAAGCGGCAGAATCTGCCCTGGCACAGCCAGAGGTAGCTGAAGTGATCCTGATCGAAGATGGCTCCACGGATGCCAGCCTGGCTGTTTGCCAGGAGCTGGCTGAGAAGTATGATAATATTCACTTGCTGCGCCATCCCGATGGGGGAAATCGGGGGGCTAGTGCCAGCCGAAACCTTGGGATGAAGCAAGCACTAAATGAACATATCGCTTTCCTGGACGCGGATGATTATTACCTGCCTGGGCGGTTTAAAGTTGCAAAAGAGATCTTTGAAGCAGATCCAGAATGTGATGGCGTATATGAGGCAATGGGGGTTCATTTTGTCAGTGAGAAGGCTAGGAAGAGATGGGGTGAATCCAACATGGGCAATGCTCAACTAACAACAGTGAAAAATTCAGTTCCACCAGAAGCACTTTTCAAAACACTGATTGTTGGCAAGCTAGGATATTTCTCATTGTGTGGGCTTACCATTAGGAAATCTGCCCTTCGAAAAACTGGGTATATGAATGAAAATTTATATATGCATGAAGATTCAAATTTTATGTATAGAATTTCTGCGGTTGCGAAACTTTTCCCAGGCAAAATTAAAGAACCGGTTGTGATAAGAGGCGTTCATGAAAATAACCGAATTTCAAAGCCGAGGTCGAAATCAGATATTTATAAAGATCGTATGAAAATGTGGAAAGCTACCTATTACTGGTTTCATCAAGCGAAATTAAAGGATGAGGAGGAAATGATCTTAACTAAGATTTTGCAAGATTGTAAAATATCAAAACCTTTGCCTTTTTTTTGGATGAATAAATTACCTGCAGAGTTCAACTATATCATTAGGTTGATTTTACTAACAATTGAATTCCCTTCAGCGATTTTTAAAAAAAGGTATTGGGAATCAATTTTTTCGATAAAAATTCTTCCAGTGTTTGAACGAAATATTCGTAAACTAATGTAACATGAAATACAAATTTCATCAAGTTTATTAAAGATCATTGAATGTCTAATTTTTATCATTAATTCACTAAACAATTACTTTACCATATTAATTTATACTAAGCAAAATTATTCTTTTAGGAAATAATTCGATTAACCTTAGTTTGCAAATGAAAATTAAAAGGAAATTGTTGCACCCTCTTTCTGAGAAAGATCCCATAGATATCATCAAAGTAGTAAATAGGGTCCAGGAAACTTATGTTGATTAACAGTAAAGAAAGTCTAAATAATTTTTACAGATTAAGGATGTAATATCTAAAGATAAGGAAAAATGATAAATAAAATGATTACGGAAAGACCTGTTCGTTTGTTGTATCTTCCTAATGAAACTAAAATAGGTGAATTTTTAGGTGTCCGTACTGTGTTTGAAACAATGCTGAAAACTGGCGAGTTAGGTGGGTACGAAACCTTTTCTTTTCTTGTTGAACAAAAAAATCGAGGATCTAACACAGCTGCACTGGATGCGCTTCTTAGTTTAGCAAAGCATTTCCAACCTGATATTATTTTGTGGCAGAGACCAGGAGTCTTTATCATTCCAACCGGATATGGTCTTGAACTAAAAAGTTTGGATTCACAACCTGTGCTCGTATATGAAGAGCGTGATCTTTGGGGTGGGAGACTTAAACCCTTTACAGAAAGCATGTGTACACTTGCCTCTGAAGCGGATATTTTATTCCTGGTTGGATTGGGTGCTTTCGCGGATAAGTTTCGAAAACTGGGTGCGAAGAATATTTTCCATGATCCTAACAGCGTTGACACACTTCGGTTTGGAAAGCCCTGGACACCTACGATGAAAAGAAAATATGATGTAATCATGATAGCAAATCTTTTCAAGCCCAAAGGATTTAAACCAGGGCTGCCTGGGTGGAAAGGTCGCTGGCACGTGGGTAAGAGACTCAATGATTTGTTGGGCAAGCGTTTCGCGATATATGGTACTGGTTGGGATGAACTTCCTTCAGCTAAAGGGAATTTACCTTTCTTGAAATCGGAAGAGGCCTGTCGAGATAGCTGGTTGACAGTGGGCTGGAATTATTATGATCAGACACCTTTTTATTTTTCCAATAGACTTCCTATGGCACTTCTAAGTGGTGTTGCTCATGTTACTAATTACCAACCGGGTTACGAGATAATGTTTGAGAATGGGAAGAATCTTTGTTATGCTCACACAGTGGGTGAAATGGTAGATATTGTAACCCACCTTCTTAGCTTACCACGGGACCGGATAATTGAAATTGGGCTTGAGGGTCAAGAATATGCGAAGAATAACCTATCCCACGAAATTGGCTTTAAGAATATTATTCGGATATCATCCGAATTTTTCTCGGATACTAGATCTAAATAAAATATAGCAGAACTTGTGTTTTAAAAAGAAGATGATAAGCTATCACCAATTTCTTTTAATATAAAAATCAGAATTAATATGGTTAAACACAAACCCACTTCAATTTATATTGACCATTGGGAAGATTATGAAAGCATTGGCGATAGAGCCATGCTGCTCAATGCCATGCGGCGCATCGAGAATTACCTTGGGCCTTGTACTTTTGTTACTCCTTATACAGCAACAAAACCTGGCGCTTTTCTCTTGCCTACCATGATCCCAGTCTCTCCGCCTCAGAATGAACTGATCGCTACCGCAAGTCGGTTTAAAGCAATTTTTGCCAGGTTCTTAAGTCTATTGCGAATCAGAATTCTGGATGGAAAACAGGTTTCCAAATTTTCCTTTGATCTGGCGATATTGTTGATTAACATCAAACTTTTCTTCTATTCAATCGGTCTGCGATTTGTCTTCAGACAGTCTTTTCGGGATTTCATTGAGCAATTTAAAAAATGTGATGCTTTCTTCACGGTGGGTGATTGCAGCTTGAGTGATTACTGGTTGGATGGAGTGATCATAAAATCCTGGTTGATTAACCTGGCTCAGCGGTATATTCCAGTCAGGGTTCTCTCCTCACAAGGTATCGGGCCATTGTCAACCGCTTGGGCACGCAAACGCCTAATAGCTTCCTTGAGCAAACTCAATTTACTTTCTTTTCGGGATTTTGAAAACAGCCAGGCGTTGGTCCAGTCAGAAGGGCTTAAAGGTGTGCCCAATAAAATTGTCTGTGATGAGGCTTTTTCATACCCTATCGCCAGTTCAATAGACGTTTGGCGGGCGCTTTTCAATAGCGGTCTCAATAAAGGAGAGGAGTTTATTGCTGTAAATTTCAGAAAGACTGATTTTACTCAAAACACTTCAAATTTACTCCAAAAAATAGCTGGATTCCTCGATCAGATCATAGAAAAAACTGGCAGGAAATTAGTCTTTGTTTGCATGAGTAGTGGCGAAAATTATGGTAAGGATTTTGAAGCTGGTCAGAATCTAAGACAACTATTGAAAGATCCTGATCGCTTAATTGTCTTAAAACCGATAGATGACATCTCACTTGTCAAGGGAATAATTGGTGAGGCTCGCTACTCCATAGGTCTCAGTTACCACCTTCATGTTTTCTCACTCTCTCAGGGTCACCCTACCTTGATTGTTTATACCGGGGATTATTACAAGACAAAGTCCGAAGGTTTGGTTTCTTTTTATGGTGGTGTCAATAAGGCAATTAACCTGCAAGATAATTCAGTTGAGCAGATGCTAAATTGTGTCTCAGATATCGAAAGCTATTATGACGCTAGCTGCCAAAATGTGTCAGATGTAAACCATAAAATTCTTGAAATTAATGACTGGACAATTGTTGAATTGAGAGAATTGTTAATTAAAAAAGGACTTCTCATTAAGGATCCACAAATTGACCTTGCCAGGTAGAACTCATTTTTATAGACTATTGAGAAGGTTATCGCCAAAAGCAATCATCCTGCTTTATCATCGCGTCGCTGATGTTGAAATCGATCCTCAGCTTCTCAGTGTATCACCAGCTCATTTTTCAGAGCATATGCAGATTTTAAGAGAGTTCTATCATCCTAAAAGCTTGGGTGACATTTATCAAGAAAAGAAAGCGAAGCGCTTTCCCAATCAAAGTGTGATGGTAACCTTTGACGATGGTTATGCTGATAATTTTTTAGTCGCACAAAATATTCTCAATGCTTCTGAGATCCCAGCCACCGTGTTTGTTACCAGTAGAATGGTTGATAATAAAAAAGAATACTGGTGGGATGAGTTGGAAAGAGTTTTTCTATCTCCAGATCCATTACCCCGCCAACTGGAATTGCTTATCAACAATGAAATTATCTCTTTTGAGTTTGACAGCGAGCTACCAAGAAATGCTTTTGAAGGTTGGAATGTTTTATCTCAATCCCCCCGTAATTCTCGACAAGATGCTTACCTCTTTTTGATGGGTGTTTTGCGAAAATCAAATTTTAGTACAAAGGAGAATCTTTTGTCAGAAATTTTCGCATGGGCTGGTTTGAACAGAAATACTGGGCGACTGAAAAATCTTTCTGTGTCTTCAACGTTACTTTCTTCTCTCCCGAAGAATGGTTTTATCGATGTTGGCGCTCATACTGTCACCCACCCACAGTTATCTTCCCTAACTCAATTGGAACAGGAATCAGAAATCTATGGCAGTAAAGCTGATCTTGAGAAAATACTTGATCGTCCGATTTACACCTTCGCATATCCATTTGGAGAGCGGGGGGATTACTCTGAGGATTCCATAAGATTGGTCAGGCAAGCGGGTTTTAGCTGTGCTTGTTCAAATTTTTCTGGTTTGACAACCTGGTTGACTGATCCGTTTCAACTGCCTAGATATATTGTCAGAGATTGGGATGGCGAAACATTTTCAAAAAAACTCAGAGGATGGTTTGAAAGTTAAACCACAATGAACATCCTACAAGTCAATTTACAGGATATGCCCGGGGGAGCTGCACAGGTGGCTATGAATCTACATAGGGCCTATAGGGCTCGGGGTCATCAAGTGCAGATGGCTGTCAGCCGAAAACGTGGGAATGATCCCTCTGTGTTTGAGATCCAGCATGATCCCTATAAACCTTGGGTTACAAGGGAATCGATTCGGTTAGGGCGAAAGCTGGAATCATTAAGCCCAAGAATTCGTGGAACTGGACACCTAGGTGGGTATTTACTCTCACTGACACAAATGAAGCAAAACTGCAATCTGTTAATGGGCAGAGAAGACTTTTATGCTCCGGGGACCAGGCATTTACTTGATATGGCCTCTGGCTCAGTAGATATTATGCACCTGCATAATTTGCATAAAGACTGGTTGGGTAGCAAAAGAGAGTATTTTGACTTACGGGAATTACCAGGTTTGAGTCAAAGAGTCCCAATTGTTTTGACATTGCACGACGCGTGGTTATTAAGCGGTCATTGCGCCCACTCCTTTGATTGTGATCGCTGGCTCAGCGGCTGTGGAAATTGCCCGGATCTTACAATCTATCCGGCTATCAAACGGGATGCAACAGCTCAAAACTGGAAATTGAAACAGAAAATATTTTCACAAAGTCAGTTGCATGTGGCTGCACCGAGCCGATGGTTAATGGAAAAAGCAGAAAAATCCATTCTTGCAGGTGGCATGCTTTCATCGCGCGTCATACCAAATGGAGTTGATCAGTCAATTTTTCATCCTGGCAAGGAGGATCGAAGAGCACTAGGCCTACCTGAGAAAGCGCGAATCCTTTTATTCACGGCTGATGGCATCAAAATCAATCCATTTAAGGATTTTGAAACATTAAGGCAAGCTCTGAATATCGTTTCAGAACACTTAAGCGATGTTCTCTTGATCGCTCTTGGGGAAGAAGGTCCAACTGAGACGATTGGAAATTCCGAGTTGAGGTTCATTCCTTTTCAACAAGATCCGGTACTTTTGAGCAGATATTATCGCACCGCTGATGTTTATATCCACGCATCAAAAGCAGACACATTTCCAAATTCAATTATTGAAGCCTTGTCTTGCGGCACTCCTGTGGTGGCGACCGCAGTCGGGGGCATTCCCGAGCAGATTATAGATGGGAAAACTGGCTTCCTTACTAAAAAAGGCGATGCAAGCGCGATGGCTAACAGGATAGAGGAAATCTTAACTAATCCAATGCTTGAATTGAAAATGAAAACGGAAAGTGCTCAAGATGCCAAAGAGCGCTTTGGTCTTGATCAGCAATCAGAAACCTACCTCAATTGGTTTCGTGATATAGTAGAAAACAATAAAAAGGGTTGAAAAGGTATTTATTACAAAGTATGTTGACGATTTTTACATTACCCAAACCTTTTACTGGTCATAGTGCGATCATCCAAAGAAATGCAATTAATAGCTGGTTGAAACTGAAACCAACTTGTGAGATTATCTTGTGTGGAAATGATTACGGAATTGCTGAAACAGCGGCTGAGTTATATGTAAAACATGAACCATCGGTCGAAACAAACGAGTATGGTACGCCGCTTTTAAGTTCAGCCTTTCAAGTTATAAAAGAGAAAGCAAGTAACTCATTACTTTGTTATGTCAATGCTGACATTATCATCACACAAAGTCTTATTGACGCCGTTAGACAAGTCAATTTTAAGGAGTATCTGTTAGTTGGCCAACGCTGGAATCTGGACATTGATGAAGCTTTGGATTATGAACATCCTGGTTGGGAAAAACAGTTACTTGAAAAAGTTGACCTTGAAGGAAAAATTCAACCCCCATTTGGGAGTGACTATTTTATTTTTCCCAAAGAAGTCAATTGGGAGATACCCGACTTTGCTGTAGGTCGCCCTGGCTGGGACAACTGGTTGATCTTTCGCGCGCGGGCACTGAAAATCCAAGTGGTAGACGCAACCCTTGTGGGGACGGTGGTTCACCAAAACCACAACTATGCTCACATAAAAGATAGTCTAAACCCTAACTCATTCGAAGGTCCGGAAGCTGAAAAAAACCGCAACTTGATGGGAAACGGTGATACATCTTTTAACATTGGTGATGCAACATATCTTGTGACAACTGCGGGGGTATGCAAAGCAAAGGACTATAAATACCTTAAGTATAGGGTTATCCGACAACCTGTTTTGCAACCAGCAAAAGGGTTTATTCAAAAAAGCTTATGGAGATTTTTTCAGGCCTTACTTTATCGCCGAAATTACTTCCCTGAGTGGTTCTGGCAAAACTTGATTTACACGTTTACAAAATGAAAATAAGCGTCGTCATACCTCTCTATAATAAAGAATTGTCCATTCAGCGGGCTATAAATTCTGTTTTAAAGCAAACCGAACAGGATTTTGAAATCATTGTAGTCAATGATGGTTCTACAGATAAATCTGCTGAGTTGGTTGCGAATTACCATGCCGATACCAGGGTCCGCTTAATCCACCAGGAAAATGCGGGCGTAAGCGGAGCAAGAAATCGGGGTGTAGCTGAAGCGCGGTCGGACCTGATTGCATTTTTAGACGCCGATGATGAGTGGTTGCCGGGTTTTCTAGAGTCAATTCTTGAATTGCACAGCCAATTTGTAGATGGTGATGTTTATTGCACACTCTATTCTGTACAGGACTTTGACAGAAATTTAGTTTACCCAAATACGGGAATCTTCTATAAGCCTGATTATCGCGGATACATTACAAACTACCTTGAAGTCCTACGAAAGGTTTTGCCTTTTAATATAGTCTCTTTTTGTGTAACAAAAACTGCTTTCCAAGGGGTTGGGGGATTTCCACCAGAAATAAAGTATGGTGAAGATGTTGATATTTTCATACGACTTTCTTTGAAGTATAAAATAGTTTTCCTGAACAGATCACTGGCTATATACCACAGGGATGCCGAGAACCGTGCTTGTGAGGAATATGAAAAAAGCTTACAAGAATATTATCCAGTGGTTAATCTGGCAAAAATGATCAGGAACGGAGAGGTACCAGCACAAATGCGGCAATCTGCCATTGAATACGTCGCGAAATCGCAGCTCAGCCTGGCAAAGGGTTATCTTCATTTTGGAGACCCCGTCAAAGCCAGAGAGTTGATCAGGAGCTGCGCAGGCACCAAAGCTTATCGGGGGCTCTGGTACCTGCTTTACATGTCCACATTTATTCCAACAAAAGTATACAAACCACTCGTCAAAATTTCACACAAGTTTAGGAGGAACAGCAATTGAACTTTAGTGTAGTCATTCCTCTCTATAATAAAGCACCTCACATTAAACGGACTATAGATTCCGTCTTAGCTCAAACATATCAAAACTTTGAGATCATCGTAGTTAATGATGGCTCAACGGATAACGGACCAGATATTGTCTCGAGTTACTCAGATCCAAGAATTAGGTTGATTAATCAAGTAAACCAAGGGGTCAGTGTTGCAAGAAATCATGGAACCAAAGAAGCAAAATTTGAATTAGTGGCTTTTTTGGATGCCGACGATGAATGGCTTCCAGAATTCTTACGTAATATTCAAGTTATTGTGAACAATTTTCCTGATTGTGGGGCGTATGCGACAGCTGGTCTGACTATCAAGCCAAATGGAAGTATCTACTATCCGAGTTTAGGAAATTTGCCTCCTGAACCCTGGATTGGAATTCTACCAAACTTCTTTCAACTCATTCAAGAGGGGCTTCCAATACATTCATCATCGATCGTTTTTCCTAAACATATCCTTCTTCACGTTGGTGGATTTCCTGTAGGAGTAAAAGTCTCAGAGGATGTATATTGCTGGGTAAATGTTGCGCTTCGATATCCTATGGCGATCAACCCAAAACGCCTGTTTATTTATCATCAAGATGCAACGAATAGACACAAAGACAATTTAGAGCAGGAGCCTTACATTGAGATTATCATTAAGGCAATAAATGATGAGACTATTTCAAGAAAACTAAAGGTAGAAGCCTTAGAGTTTGTTGCACAAAGGCAAATTATTAAAGCCAAAGCCAATATTTTCGCAAATAACCCTTGTTATGCCAATTATTTGCTAAATACTTGCAAGAAAACAAAAAAATATAAAAATGATTGGAATTGGTGTCGATTTTTGGCTTTTTTTCCAGCTGGTTGGCCAAAAAAGATATTAACAATCAAACAAAGAATTTTTGGAGAATAAATGAAAATTTCTGTAGTAATTCCTCTCTATAACAAAGAAAAGTATATTGCAAGAACGATCAATTCGGTACTAAATCAAACTGTTTCTGCAGCTGAAATCATTGTTGTAGATGATGGATCCACTGATAATTCCGCAAGAGAAGTTGAGAGAATTATCGATAACCGAATACACTTGGTCAGACAGAAAAACGCTGGTGAAGGGGCAGCCCGAAACAGGGGAGTCCTGGAAGCCACTTGTGATCTAATTGCGTTTTTGGATGCAGATGATGAATGGAAACCCGATTTCTTGTTGCACATTCAAAGGTTATTTAATAACTTCCCGGATTGCGGAATGTATGCGACTTCTTTTGAAATAATTGACCCGAATTGTAATAAGTACTATCCACCAATAGACGGAGTTCCACCAGCCCCCTGGATAGGGATCATCCCAAATCTTTTTAAGATGATGCAATTTGGCAACTCATTTTTTCCATCGTCAGTTGCAATACCAAAACATGTTTACCGGGAATTGGGAGGCTTTCCTGAGGGTGTGACCCAGGGAGCGGATAGAATGATGTGGGTGCGTATGGGAGTTAATTTTCCGATTGCATTTAGCCCTTCTCCACAGGTTATTTATCACTCTGACGCGACTAACCGCATGAGTAGTGCATATGTTCAAGAACCCGCAGCTGCAAATTTAATTGACAAAATGGTAGCGAATCATGAAGTGCCAACAGCTTTGCTGAAGGATGTTGAGGATTTCAATGCTTATCTGAAAATTGAAAAAGCCAAGCATCGCATAAAAGCAGGAGAACCAAAACTGGCTCGGGATCTATTAATTACGCTATTTTCCAACAGAAAATATCGGAATAAAGCTATCAGGTGGTATTTAGGGGGCTTGATTCCGTCCCGTGTCATAAAATTGATAATTAGAAGGTAATCATCAATCAGGTCAATTTATATTTGGTAAGAATTAGTTCCCACGCAATTCGGGACTATTTTCAAGAATGGCATCGGTTTAAACGACTATTATTGAGAAACAAAATCAATGAGTAATAATTTTTCAACAGTTCTCTTAGTCATAATTACCTCTTTGCTAATGGTTTTAATATTAATGAAACCTTATATGGGCATCATCCTAACACTGATTAGCCTTCCTCTTTTGGATTTGTTACCAAATGTCCCATTTGTAAGTTCGATTGTGGTTCCTATTGGGGCAGTTACGGTCGCTGGTTACTTACTTTCGCAAAAGGGTCAGAAAAAACAAAAATCACCCGCATGGAATAGACTACTCACAGTTTCATTTTTCTTTGTCGTTTGGGTCTTTATCTCCAACCCTAAAGCAGCTATATTTGGAACGGCACGGAATTGGGTTTTTACGCTTTTCCAATGCTGGGTTTTACTCTTTTTGTCGAGTATATTATTGGATACCTCCGCCAAACAACGATCCTTTATGTGGACATTTTCAATTGTATGCGTGATATCTGGTCTATTCACTATATCCCAAGGTCAAATAGGCGCCAGTATCTCGGACTCAATCAGAGCGGGTGGTTTGGCGAATCAGCCCAATATTACTGCCCGCTATTTGGTGGTTGCTTTTATCCTCCTGACCTACCTACTGTCTTCTACACAAAATGGGTTCATAAAAGTATTTACGCTTTTGGGGGTTGTAGTGACTTTTCTCGGGGTCTTCTTTACTCTGTCCAGGACAGGAATTATTATGTTGTTGGCTTCGGTGGGTTTATTAATTCTCACTTCTGGAAGAAGAAAATCTGTTGTGTTAATAATCGTTTATGCAATTGCCGCTTTATTACTGTTAACATTTTCTACTGAAGTTATAGATTTATTGGACACCATAATACCATCGATAACCAAAGGGGAAGATACTGTCGGATTACGCTATTCTCTTTGGCGAGCAGGATGGCGTATGTGGTTGGATAACCCGGTAGTGGGGGTTGGTATTGGAAAATTTACCGAAATTTTACCCATCTATGCACAAGATTTACCACCCTTTAGGTGGACATTAATTGCGCATAATACCTATGTAAGTGTTTTAGCAGAAACCGGACTTGTAGGGATTTTACTTCTCCTTGTCATGATCATTTTTTCGCTTCAAAACTTTCTTGTTCAAAACAAAGCCCTTTCCGTCGATATTACTGCCTTACGGAAAACCTGGATAATTGTATTTATCTCTATTTTGATTGGCTCAACGACAAAAAATGACCACTACGATAAGTTTTTCTGGTTCATTATGGGAATTAGCGTCTTCTTTCAAAATCACGGCGAAGATCCAAATGACCAAAAAGATAAATTACCTTTAGCTTCTCCTCCAGGTTCGAATATCTGAAATTATTGAGTCTTATTACAAAAGGTATTATTATGCGAATCGCATTTTGGGTTAGAACTGGTAATAAATACGGAAGTCTTGAAAAATACATTGCTCAATTTGCTGAACAATGCAAAGAGCAGGGTCACACCTTCTTTTTGTTTAACGAAATCGAGAACACTTCACCAGAATTTTGTACCAGGTTATTGAAAGCTGGAGTTACCCAAGTTGTGGTAGGCGAAAGCTTACATTCGCCGGTAAAAGTTCTGACTAATGTTCACAGTTTTTTACGTCTTTATCAACCAGATATTGTCCAGCTTCACTTTGTCAACTCTTTAGCGCTCCCGTTACTCAAGCTTATAGGAGTTCCATTGGTCTACCAGACATATCACAGCGCCATAGGGCACGATTTATCAATCAGAACAAAGGCGATACGAAAAATCGACAACCTCTTTGCTACAAGAATTTTTGCTATCTCAAAAAGCGTTTACAAGGATGAATTGACAGCTGGCGTTAAAGCGGATTTGCTTGAACATATTTATCTGGGTCTTGATACTGATGATTTTGAAAATCAAGCGCAAGATCTTGATGGAGATAAACCGCCGTTCTTTGATGATAAAAGCATTGCGAAAATCATCACTGTTGGCAGATTCTTTCCCGTAAAAGGTCTCAGATATGTCGTAGAGGCTGCAATCCAGGTTCTCAAGCAAAAGGAGAATGTTATTTGGTGGTTAGTTGGGAAAGAAGGCCCAGAAAGTTCATATTGTTTAGATCTGATTAAATCATCAGGATATCAGGATAAGATAATAATCCTGGGGCAAAGAAATGATGTCCCTGTTTTGTTGCGTCAAAGCGAATTTCAAGTTGTTGGTTCTTTATCTGAGGGTTTGGGATTGATGGCATTAGAAGCGGCAGCTTGTGGAATTCCGACAATTGCCCCAAATATTCCAGGTCTGGATGAAGTGATTCTGGATGGTGAAACAGGCTTGTTGGTAGAGAGCAGATCATCTCAAGCATTAGCAGATGCTTCACTCTGGTTATTGGATCATCCTCAAAAAAGGTTCGGTATGGGCTTGGCAGCAAAAGAATTCGCAAATGAGAAGTTTGATTCAAAAAAACACATTACTTCCCTCATTTCAATATTTGAATCAGATTACTTGGACATAACAAAGCATCATTCGACTAAATTTCGGTCTAAAAACGAAATGTAGTTAAAATATACCAATAATAATAAGGATGCTAGTAACTTGAAAATTGCGTTTATTGCAGGTCAATTGGGGCAGGGTGGTGCGGAAAGGCAGTTGTACTATTACATTAAAACCTTGAAGCAAAATGGTTCCGAACCTTATGTGTTGTGCATCACCAGAGGTCAATTTTGGGAAAGCAAATTTCGCGAATTAGGAGTTCCAGTTATTTGGGTTGGTAAATCAACAAACAAACTAATTCGTCTGTTTGCTATAGTGAAAGAGATCTCAAAAAGACCGACTGATGTTATTCACAGCCAGCATTTTCCTATGAATCTATACGGGTTTATGGCAGGCCTGGTTCTCGGAATTAGTTCGATAGGTTCTCTACGAAGTAATGTATACGATGAAATAGCTGATGCAGGATACCTGGGCAAATTTAGCTTCAGATTACCCAAATTATTGGTCTGTAATTCAGAAAATGGTATCAAGAACGCTCAAATTTTGGGAAAGACAGAAGGTCAGCTATTCTATTTACCAAATGTTGTGGATGAAAACCACTTCACTCCAAGCTTAGCCTCTACTTATAATCAAAAATTGAAAGTTGTATTTGTTGGCACAATATGGCCTCCTAAACGCGTAGATAGGATACTTAGAGTAGCTAAAATTTGCCTTGATACAAATATAAATGTTGATTTTTACATATACGGTGAAGGGGAACAGCTTGACCAGCTAAAAAGAATTTCCACTAATCTTGGTGTTCAAGATAAAAATTTGCATTTTATGGGCAGGATTTCTGACCCTCTAGCTGCATATCAACAATCTGATGTGTTTTTGTTGACTTCTGATAGGGAGGGGACACCAAATGTGTTGCTTGAAGCTATGGCTTGCGGTCTTCCAATAGTTTCTACAGATATTGGCGATGTGAGCGCTTACATCAAGAGTGGTCATAATGGATTTATAATTGAATCACCAAACGAGGAACAAAAGATAGTAGTATCTTTAGAAATGCTTTCTAATAATCGATTACTATCCAAAGAGATGGGCAGCATAAATCGGAAAATAATTGAAGAGAAAGCTTCTTTGAAGACCTTAGGTCGATTATTGACTGAATTGTATTTACCTTACGAAAGTACAAAGTAATATTATGAACAATCTTTATAGAAAAATTATGCATTCATACAGATTAATTAAGAAAAAAATTTTAAAATTACGAAGAATGTTGACCACCAACCCTTTCAAAGTTGCTGAAATTTGGAGAAAGCTTGGTGTGCCAATAGGTAATAACACTTGCATTTATCGAGATGTTGTGATTAGTGGAGATGGAGATGAACCGGTTTTTATCGGTGAAAACTGTGTGCTTACTGGCTGTGCTTTATTAGCGCATGACGCATCGACAAACAGGTTTCTCGGTATTAATTATGGTCAGAGTTCAATTACTCGACCGATAAGGATTGAAGATAATTGTTTTATCGGCTATGGCGCAATTATCTTGATGGGTGTAACAATTGGACATGATTCGATTGTTGGGGCTGGATCGATTGTAACGAAAGATGTTCCTCCTCGATCTGTGGTCGGCGGCAATCCGGCGAAGATTATTTGCACAACAAATGAATTGGTGGAAAAAAGACGCCTGTTTATCAGCTCCTATCCTGAGTCAGTTCAAAAGCCATCTTGAAAATGAATTTGGATAATAGATGAAAGTGCTGGTTCTTACTACTGAATGGCCGACAAAAGATCGTCCAAATGATGTGCCTTTCCTTGTACAGTATATGGCTGCCTTGCGGCACCAGGGTATGGAGGTCGAGATTTTTCATTTTAATGGCCGTGCAAATCCTGTAAATTATTTTCGGGCGTGGTTCAGAGTTCGCAAGGAGCCTTGTTGGAAAAATGCGAACATCCTACATGCCCATTGGGGCCAGAGTGCCTTTTTGGCTCTTTTTTCCCGCAAACCTCTGGTCATCACATTCCATGGTAGTGACTTGCAGGGTATTGTTAGTGAAAGTGGCCGTTATAGCTTAAAAGGACGATTGCTCGTTGCCATCAACAAGTTATTGGCGCGTAAGGCGGATCGTTGCGTGGTGGTGTCGCGCCGCTTGGCTGAACTTCTTCCACCTAGTTGCTCCCCAATTGAAATAATTCCGATGGGCATTGATCTGCACCTTTTCCAGCCAATGCCCAAAGCTGATGCCAGGCGAATACTGGGTTTGGATCAGAACTTTCGCTACATTCTCTTCGTTAGCGACCCAAACCGCGCAGAAAAACGTTTTGAATTAGCTCAACAAGCTGTTTCATTTGCTGACTTAAAAAACGTTGAATTACTGACAGTCAGTGATCAGCCGCACGATAGAATACCTCTTTTCCTGAACGCGGGTGATTTGCTTCTGTTAACTTCGTCGCACGAGGGATCGCCTGTTATTATTAAGGAAGCACTTGCCTGCAACTTACCGGTCGTCTCAGTCGATGTGGGTGATGTAAGGGAAAAACTGGACAATATTCCGGGTTGTATTATTTGTGACGATGATTCTGTTGAAGCAATTTCGAAGGCAATAAAGAAGGCTCTTTCTTATCCTTTTTCTATTGATGGTCGAGAGTCAGTGCGTGATCTCAGTTGGGATCTGATTGCAAAACGAACTATCTCACTCTATCAAGATTGTTTGGAAGAAAAACAGTGACCAATAAAATGCCTTTCGTTAGTATTTTGATTCCCATACGCAACGAAGTCCGCCATATACCTCGCTGCCTCCAGGCTGTTGCGGAGCAGGATTATCCATCCGATCTCATTGAAGTTCTCGTTGCAGATGGCATGTCCGATGACGGGAGCTTTGAATTACTTCAGGATTGGGTTGTACAGACTGCGAACCGCTATGTTTTCCAAAATCCTGGCAAAATCGTCCCCACTGGTTTGAACATCCTCATCCCCAAAGCAAAGGGCAACTTTATCATCCGTGTAGACGGGCACTGCTTGATTGCTCCGGATTATGTGCGGCAATGTGTTGTGGCTCTAACAACCTCAGGAGCTGAAAATGTGGGCGGAAGAATGACGGCGATTGGCTCGAATGCTTTTGGAATGGCTGTTGCGGCTGCTACCAGTGTTCCTTTTGGCATCGGAAACGCCCGATTCCACTACTCTGATAAAGAAGAATTTGTGGATACGGTTTACCTTGGTGCTTGGCCGATTTATGTTTTTAAGAATATTGGACTATTTGATGAGGAGCTTGTTCGAGATCAGGATGATGAATTCAATTATCGCTTGCGTTCCTCTGGAGGAAGAATTTTACTTTCGCCCAAAATAAATTCCTGTTACACAGTCCGTAGCAAACCTCTTACGCTGTGGAAGCAGTATTTTCAGTATGGTTTTTGGAAAGTGCGCGTCTTGCAAAAACATCCTCGCCAGATGAGCGTGCGCCAGTTTGTGCCGCTTGTCTTTGTATTGGCTTTGATCCTCACGTTGTTGTTGAGCCTTCTGGTTTCCTGGGGGTGGCTGGCTTTGTTGATTTTGTTAGCTACCTATCTCGTGGCTAACCTTGCGGCCTCCATCATCACCGCGTCAGGTCAGGGCTTGAAGAAGCTTTTGCTCCTCCCACCCGCCTTTGCTATCATCCATCTCAGTTATGGATTAGGTTTTCTTGTTGGGCTGTTTAAGTTCTGGAATCGATGGGGCGACAAACACGGCCGTGTCCCACCTTTAGACTGGCAGACTTAGATTGAAATTTATCATTCTTTTGCTTTCCATATGACCCATGTGCTTTAACCTGAAACCTCTCACGAAAAGCTCTTCAATGTATCGAATTCGAAGAGTTTTTTTTACTCTTTTCCGCCCTTCCTGCTTACTCATGTCTCATCACAGTTGGTACCCCTGAGTTTCCCTTGCTGTAGGTTTACACTACATATTGGACAGTGAGTAAAGAAAAAGGATAGCAGGAAGTGGAAACATCCGTTATTGTTATTGTGCTGAACAAAACAAGACGGAGGAAACCACGACCTGCTATGGATAAGATAACACAAGACATGAAATATCGGTATTCATTGGTGAATTACGCACTGAGGGAAGGAGTAAGCAAGGCCTCTCGCAAATACAACAAAGGACGCAGTTACATCTACTTCTGGATAAAGCGTTTTGATGGTGATATCAGCTCACTGGCAAGTCAGTCAAGACGACCAAAACATCACCCTCAGGAGCATAGGCAGGATGAGATCGATTTGATCCGGCGGTATTGGAGCCGCAATCGGGAGTTAGGACTATTTGAACTGTGGTTCAAACTGAGAAAGCAAGGCTACACGCGGCATTATGTCAGTCTTTACCGGGTCATGCGCAGGGAAGGCATGGGAAGAGAAAAAACAGCCAGGAAAACCAAGTACAAGCCCAAGCCCTACGAACAGATGCGCTATGCCGGGCAGAGAGTGCAGGTGGATGTAAAAGCAGTACCCAGGGAATGCATCCTGGATAAAAGCTGGAAGCGCTACTACCAATACACAGCTATCGATGAGTACAGTCGTTTGAGGTATTTAGAAGCTTTTCAGACAGCAGATACTTTCTCTTCAGCCCTATTCATTGAACATGCGACAGCCTGGTTTGCCAGAAAAGGGATCCGGATTGAATGTGTGCAGACGGATAACGGATTTGAATTTACAAAACGTTTTCTCAAGACCAAAACTGATAGAAACCCTAGTTTGTTTGAGACTATTCTGGAACAAAAAGGGATCAAACATAAATTAATCAAACCTTATACCCCCAGGCATAATGGCAAAGTGGAGAGAAGTCACAGGGAGGACCAAAAACGTTTATACAATCATGCAAGATTTTATTCTTTTGAGGATTTCAAACAACAACTAAGAAGGCACAACCAGCGCACTAACCATATCCCTATGCGTCCACTTTTATTCTTATCACCTATTCAATTTCTAAAACAGACTGTCCAATATGTTTGACAAACCTACAAGTTGGTACCCCTGAGTTTCCCTTGCCCGCTTGGACTGCTTGTAGTATTATTTTTAAGGTTATATCCATATTTATTAGTCAATTATCTGTAATTTTTCATCACTGAACTAAAGGGGAAGGATGCCAGAAGCTTCAGAAGCGCAGTTATTTGAAAATTTAGACGAGGACTCAAAGCCTTCACACACAGCTCGACGACAACCTTTGATGTCGGCTCTCAAACGTATTGGCGATATCTTGATCTCGGGTCTAATCCTCTTTTTCTCGTCGCCAATTTTTCTCTACATTGCCTTACGAATCAAGCATGACTCTCCAGGTCCGGTCTTCTTCAAGGGCGACCGAATGGGACGCTTTGGCAAGCCATTCAAAATTCTCAAATTCCGCACCATGTACGATGATGATCATAGTTTCGAAGGCGCGCCTGTTACCGCGAAAGACGACGACCGCATTACCCCCTTTGGCAAATATCTGCGCGACACCAAGCTAAACGAACTTCCTCAGTTCCTAAACGTACTCAAAGGCGAGATGAGCATCGTCGGTCCCCGACCTGAAGATCTCAAAATTGCCCAGGACTGGCCTGAAGAGGTCAAAGACGAAATTCTCTCTGTACGGCCTGGCATCACAAGCCCAGCTTCTGTCATCTATCGCAATGAGGAAACTCTCCTTCAGGGTTCTGGTTTCATGGATGATTACCTCAAAACCATCCTTCCCGACAAAATTCGCCTCGATCAATTGTACGTCCGCAACCGCAGCGTCTTCACTGACCTTGATGTGATTGCCATGACAGCAGTTACACTTCTGCCTGTCTTGCGCAGAACATCTTTCGACCAGCGCTGGCTTTTCGGTGGACCTTTTTATCTCTTTTTCAGACGCATCTTCTCCTGGTTCCTGATTGATATGTTCGTTACTACTTTTGCAGTTGGCATCTCAGGAGTTGTCTGGCGTCTTAGCGCAATTATCAACCTGGGATGGCAAAATTACTTGCTCATGTCTATTGCTATCGCAGTTTTTGTGAGCGTGGTCAATCTCATCCTGGGTCTGAATCGCGTCAATTGGCACAGCGCCAGCCCCATCTACGTGGTCGACCTCGCGGGCTCAGTGGCAATAGCTATGTTGGCGCTCTATATAATCAGCCGACTTTGGCTCCACGATCCCTGGCTGCCTTTTAGCCTGATCTGGCTGATCGGCATCACGATGCTGGTCGGGCTTGTGTTTGTACGCTATCGCGACCGTCTGTTCACTGGATTGGCCAATCGCTGGCTGCTACTGAGAGGTTCAAAATCGTCTTTTGCCGAGCGTATTCTCATCGTTGGCGCCGGCAGCCTGGCTGAGATGACCATCTGGCTACTCCAGCGTAGCGCATATTCAAGCATCTTTGGTATCATCGGTATGGTAGATGACGATCCCCGCAAGCGCAATATGGAATCTTATGGCGTGCGGGTTCTTGGCACAACCAAGGATATCCCTGCAATAGTTGAAAAATACCAAATTGGGCTGATCTTTTTCGCGATCGCTAATGGCTCCGAACAGGATCGCGCTCGCATCACCCAATTGTGTGAAACAACTGGTGCTAAAATTGTGGTAATCCCGAACCTGGTAAAAGTTTTGGAGACCTCAATCAAAAAGATCACAACACAGGAATCCTCATGACAGACAAATGGAATAATCAAACAGTTCTCGTAACTGGTGCTGGCGGCTTCATTGGCAGCCGCCTGATCGAAAAACTTACAATCAATGGCAAAAAGGTGCGCGCATTTGTGCGTTACACCTCGCGAGCTGAAATTGGTCTGCTCAAGCTCCTACCTCCTGAAATTCTTGGGAAGGTCGAGATTATCCGCGGTGACTTGCGGGACAATAGTGCGGTGGAACAGGCTGCCAAAGGTGTGGACACAATTTTTCACCTGGGCGCGCTGATATCCATTCCCTATTCCTATGTCCATCCAGTTGAGACGGTTCAGACGAACGTGCTTGGGACGATGAATATCCTGGAAGCCTGCCGTAAAACCGGTGCGAAGCTGGTACATACTTCCACCAGTGAGGTTTATGGAACGGCTCTGAGGGTTCCGATTGACGAAGAGCATCCACTGCAGGGACAATCGCCTTATTCTGCCAGCAAAATCGGCGCGGATAAACTGGTAGAAAGCTACTTTCGCAGCTTTGATGTCCCGGCGATCACGATCAGACCATTTAACACCTACGGTCCGGGACAGAGCAATCGTGCTGTCATTCCGACCATCATCACCCAGGCACTTTCCGGGGACATCGTCCGATTAGGAAATCTGGAAGCGGTTCGTGATTTTACCTATCTGGATGATACCGTTGATGGCTTTTTGCTTGCCGGGCAGGCAGAGGTTTGGGATGGTGAAACCTACAATCTTGGCACGGGTGAGGAAATCAGCATCGGGGCAATTGCTGAACTCATTTTTAAGATCATGGAAAAACAACCTGATATCCAGTTGGATGCAAAACGTCTGCGACCTGAAAAATCAGAAGTAATGAGATTGATTTCTGATAACCAAAAAGCAAGAAAAGCTTTTAAATGGCGGCCCAAGATTGGAATGGAGGAAGGATTGCGGCGTACTATCGACTGGATCAGTGCGCACAAAGAGCTCTATAAGCCTGACGAGTACGGTTTATAAGTGCTGCTACTCTATAAACTCAACAATCTGCCTCAGCGCTGTTGTTAATTCGATTGTATAATTTCCTGAAACGATTATAAGGTGGAGAAAATGAAAGCAGTAATTCTGGCGGGTGGCAAGGGAACCAGACTTGCGCCTTATACCCACATCTTACCAAAACCGATGATGCCAATAGGCGATCGGGCTATTCTTGAAGTTGTTTTGGGTCAGTTAAGCCGGGCTGGAATCAGCGAAGTGACGCTTACTGTTGGTCACCTCGCCAGCCTGATGCAAGCATATTTTGGAGATGGTTCCCGGTATAATCTGAAAATCAGCTATGCTTATGAAGAAAAGCCGCTTGGCACGGCTGGTCCATTGGCATTTGTGGAGGGATTGAATGAGACGTTTTTGGTTGCGAATGGTGATATCCTAACGCTGCTTGACATCAATCAACTTATCACCTTTCACAAAGAGCAGAAAGCAGTTTGCACGATTTCCAGTCATCAGCGAACCCATAAGATCAACCTGGGGGTGATTGAGCATGATGAGGGATCCTACAAGGTGAGCGGATATATCGAAAAACCAACAATGAATTTTCTGGTAAGCATGGGAATGTACGTTTTTGAGCCGAAAGTGCTGGACTATATCCCAAAAGGCGAATATCTGGATTTTCCCAATCTGGTAAACAAATTACTCGAGGCAGATCAACTGGTAGCCTGCTTTCCTTATAATGGCTATTGGCGGGATCTCGGTAACCAGGAAGATTATCTGGCCGCGAGTGAAGATTTTGAGAGAATGCGATCTCAGTTTCTGATGGAGTAACTATGGAATGGCGTGTACCGCTGGCAGACGTAAAGCTTGGTGAAGAAGAAGAAAGAGCCGTACTAGAGGTTTTACACTCGGGTTGGCTGACGATGGGGGCGGTGACGCAAGCCTTTGAACAGGAATTTGCCGCCTTTACAAACGCGAAACACGCAATATCGGTAAACAATGCTACCGCAGCCTTGCACCTGGCTTGTATGGCACTTGGTTTAGGTCCGGGTGATGAGGTTATCCTTCCTTCGCTGACCTTTGTTGCTACAGCCAACGCTGTTCGTTACACTGGTGCAAAAGTTGTCTTTGCGGATATTGAGAGCGAAAACTGGCTGTGTATTTGCCCAAATAAGATTGAGGAGCAAATCACTGGCCGAACCAAGGCAATCATGGTTATGCATTATGCAGGTTTTGCCTGTGACATGCCTGCAATTATGCGTATAGCCAAAGAACATAAATTGAGCGTAATTGAGGATGCTGCTCATGCGGTTGGAGCCAGCCTGGATGGCAAAGCGCTTGGTACCTGGGGAGATGTAGGGTGTTATAGTTTTTTTGGCAATAAAAACATGACCACCGGAGAAGGCGGAATGTTGGTGACTAATGATGACTTGTTGGCGGAGAGAGCAGGTATTATGCGCTCTCACGGTATGACCACCCTGACCTGGGATCGACACAAAGGTCATGCCAGCACTTACGACGTGGTTGAACTTGGATATAACTACCGCATGGATGAGATCCGTTCGGCAATTGGGCGTGAACAGCTCAAAAAGCTTCCTGCCGGCAACGCCAGGCGGGGCGAATTGGTGGCACTCTATCGCGAGTTGTTAGCTAAACGCACTCCGCAAATTAAGCTTCCCTTTGAAAAGGAACGGGGCTTGAGCAGCTATCACATCATGCCCGTGCTCTTACCCGAAGGCAGCGATAAAGAAGCCGTCAGGGCAAGCATGAAAGCGCAGGACATCCAGACCAGCTGGCACTACCCTCCCGTGCATACCTTCAGTATCTACGGCAGCGGAGCGGCCAGCGCGGAGGGGCGCCTGGCAATAACCGATCTGGCAGCCAAGCGCGAAATCACTCTGCCGCTCTATCCAAGCATGCGTGAAGAGCAGGTGGAATGGGTGGTCGGTGCACTAAAAGATTCACTGACCTGAGAGCTGTCTCATGTTTCCAGTCTTGAAAAAGTCAAAGCAAACTTCACTCGTTTTATTCAAAAGTGCCATTAAAGGGGTCGGATAGACATTGGATAATTTGGAAAACTTCACCCTGCTGGCCTCGTTTCTTGATCCTCATACCGCCAAAACGGAGATTGACTCGACTCTCAGGGAAGTATCCCCCACGCATTGGACTGCTTTGTCTGACCTGGCCTACCAACAGGGCGTTTCCTCACGATTCTATCAAACACTCAATATTCACGGTTTCCCCCAAAACTTTCCTGAAGATCTGCGCAGTTCGTTAAGGGAAGCGTACTTAAGAAACGCACTGCGTAACATGCTCATCCTCAGGCACGCGGGTTTGCTGCTCGAAAATCTTAAGGATAGGCAGGTGCAAACCATCGCCCTCAAAGGTATCTATCTGGCGGAAAACATCAATCGCAGCATCGCGGAGCGTAACTTTGGCGATATCGACCTGCTGGTGAAAAGAGCTGATCTGCCCAAAGCCATCGCCAGTGCCCAGGTGTGCGGTTTCAAACCCAGCACCTATTTCGATCCCGCAGATCAGGATATCGACATCAAACACGTCCCGGCCATGTTTAACGCTGAGGGTTTGCCGTTGGAGATCCACTGGACACTCCTGGAGGAAGATGAACCTTTCAGTATCGACACAACGGAGCTCTGGCGGCGAGCCGTGCCGGCAAAAGTCGCTGGTGTGGATGTGTTTGCCTTGTCCCCGGAGGACTTTGCAGCCCACCTCTGCCTGCACTTCACCTATCAGCATCACCTCTCCCTGGGCTTGAAAGGCTTGTTGGATGTGGTTGATGTGCTCAGGCATTTTCAGAGCCAGTTCGATTGGGAACGTTTTATGATGATAGTCAGCAGCTGGCAATGTCAGCGTGTGATTTGGCTGACTTTCAGCCTGGTGCGGGAGTTTTCAGCATTTAGCATCCCCGATGAAGTGATGAAAGCGCTGCAGCCTGCTGGGCATGAAACCTGGGCCTTTGAGCAGGCTAGAACTCAAATTGTTGACGCCAATTCCACCCGGGCTGGGCTTACGCCTGATCTGGCTGAATTTTCAAAAGCTGACAATTTCTTTTCAAAACTTAAAATTGGGTTGAGTCGGGTTTTTCTGCCCAAAAGGGTAATCGCCCGTCTCTACAACCTGCATCCGGATTCCCCTGCCATCCTCAAAGGTTACTTTTTGAGGTTCAGGGATTTATTCCGGGGCTATAGTCAGCGCGTCTGGCATCCGGAACTCCACTCGTCAAACTGGACGGATGCGGTTGGGCAGGAACTGAACAGGGCGAAGTTTAGAGCCTGGTTGTCCGAAGAGATGGAGTAGAGGAACACTTCCAATAATAACTTATTCGTAAAACAATCAGTTAGCATTTAATGTGGTGCTCACCGTTGGGTCCGCTGAAAAACAAAATTATTTGCACTTGCGCGGATTCGTGATTCATCCTAAAATTATATAAGAATATTCAGAGAATATTCCGTTCGAAATCCAGCGGAAAGCTGGGGGTTTTTGTTTAACTGTATAGGTTAAAAAGTGTCTGGAAAAGACCAGGAGGATATCATGAAGCGTTTCGCTCAAATTTCAATCACCATTATTATTTTGATTTCGTTATTCATACCCAGCGGGCTGGAATTCGCCGGCCAGCAGATCAGCAGAGTCGGGGAGGCGCGGGCAGCTGATTATGCTTGGATAGCATATAACGACGTTGTCTTTCGCGCAGGTCAGCTAGAGACTGATATCACTAAATATACAATATCTTCGGAGGCAACCAGCTCAGGTTTACTTGTAGACTATTCTACAGGCTCAAATACTGCTGTAAATGTGGCCGTTACTACCTCTGGGACGGTGAGTTACTCAGGTACAGGGGATTCTGACGGTACTGAATCTACCGAAGGAACAGATGCATACAATACTTTTCATGGCATTGTCAATCCGATTGGTCTAATTTATTGGAGTTCTTCGACACCTTATCTTGACCTGACTTTTACCAACCTTTCTGCAGGTAAGACTTATACATTTGCTACAACTGCCAATCGGGCTGGATCAACAACTGATTATCAGAGCCGTATTTCCAAATTTACAATTTCAGGTATTGACTCTGCCACGAATAGTAGCACCTCTACCGTTACTGAAATTGATCCGTATTCTGTACGATTTAGTACTGGTGAAAATACAGCAGCCGGTAACGTTGCTCGATGGACTGGAATCAATCCAGGAACTGACAACTCGTTTTCAGTTCGAATTCAGGGATATAGCAGCAGTACATCTTACGGTCCCAGCGTGTTCATGCTGGCGGAGGAAGCTGGGTCAACAAACACAGCGCCTGATGCGCCCACATTGGTAACCCCAGAGGACAATGCGACAGGTGTTGGCATTCCCGCAAGCCTTCAGGTCACGGTCACTGATCCTGACGCGGACATCATGGATGTCTCTTTCTACGGGCGGCCTGTTGCTGCTGAAACACCGGCGGAAGATTTCTTGTTGATTGCTATTCCTGATACACAGACAATAACTCAAAGCTATCCAGCGACACTAACCGCCCAATTTCAATGGATTGCTAACCGTTATACTTCCCCAACTGGCGATGACTTGGTATTTGTGACCAGCCTGGGTGATATCGTGCAGACGGCAAACAGCACCACCCAATGGCAAGCCGCAGATGCAGCCTTTGACCTTCTGGACACGGCTGGAGTACCATACAGTGTGGGACCGGGCAATCATGATGAAGCGATTTACTCCTCGACCACTTATTACAGCACTTACTTTGGTAGTTCACGTTTCACTGGTAAGTCCTGGTATCAGGGATATTACACCGGCGGGGAAGATAATTATAACAATTATTCCTTCTTCACAGCCGGCGGGATGGACTTTATCTTGATCAACCTGGAATACGATGCTGGTACAGGTGCGCTGGGTTGGGCGGATGGGCTGCTCAAAACACACTCTGACAAACGGGGCATAGTTGTGCAGCATAACCTTTTGAATGTTAACAATACCTGGCAATACCAGGCTACTTACGATGCTTTAAAGGACAACCCCAATCTTTTCCTGATGCTGTGTGGTCACATGCACAATTCTGGAGATGGTTCAGCCTATCTTGCCGCGGCTGGTGATGATGGACATACTATCCACGTTTTATTGACGGATTACCAGGATTTTGGCGATAACGATTATCTGCGCCTGCTAACTTTTAAGCCTGGAACTAATGAGATATACGCACAAGTCTATTCACCGAAGCTAGGTACGTATCGAACGAACGCTAACGATTATGAGCAGTTCACCATGGCTTATGACATGGAAGGCAGTGGCGTAGCGCCCTTTGAGCTGATTGGTACCGCAACAGGGGTTGCCAGCGGGGGAACGGCCTCAACCTCTTGGGCAGGCCTTTCGACAGGTGTGGAATATGAATGGTATGCAGTTGCCAGTGATGGCAGTTTGAGCACTACCAGCGGCACCTGGTCGTTTACGGGTGGAACGGGCACTGCTAATCTCGCGGTTAACCAGAGCTCAATGACTTTCCCTGAAACAGAAGTGGGAAGCTTCTCAGAGCTTTCCTACACAATATCAGGGAGTTTCCTTGTAAACGATGTCCAAATCACTGCACCGGAGAATTTCCTGGTTTCCACAAGCTCAGGCAGCGGTTTTACCTCAAGTCTGACCTTGCCGTTGGTAAGTGGAGCAATTTCAGAAACGGTTTACGTGCGCTTTACACCACAAACTGCAGGAGAGTTGGGCGGAACGATTACAAATATTTCCAATCCCCAGGCAAACGTAGTTGTCAGCGGTACAGCAATAACGCCGACGGTAAATCTTTGTGATTATGCCCTCCTTGTTGCAACAGAAGATACCTATATTAACGGTTCCCGTAGCTATCGGAATACAAATTATGGTTCAAGTACAGAGCTTACAGTAGATGGCGATCCAGACGCATCTGCGCTCTTGAAGTGGGATTTTAGCAGCATTCCTGCTAACGCGACTATTGATGGCGCAGATTTAATCGTCTATGAAACAGATACAAATGGTAGTGATGATTATGAGATCTACCAACTGCTGCGGGATTGGGTTGAGGGTGATAGTTCGGCCGGATCAGGTGCAGACTGGTTTGAATATGGAACCACGGCTGACTGGCAAACAGCTGGCGCGCAAGGATCGAATGATCGTAGCACAACAGTCTTGGGAACTCTTCAAGGAACGAGTGGCGCTGGAGACAAAACAGCCAGTTTAAATACCGCAGGAATTGATTTACTTCAAGGCTGGTACGATGGCTCAATAAATAATTATGGAATCATAATCCAGGATTATGCCAAAAGTGGTGGAATCGATTTTGCTTCAAGTGAAAATGACGACTACTCTGGACCGAGACTGAATGTGCATTACTGTGTGGAATCCACTGAGCCGACCATCGTCGTCACGCCGGACGCACTCTCGTTCTATGCGCTGCCCAGCACGGTTTCTGATATAAAAACCTACACCGTCAGCGGGTATAACCTTGAAGCGGATATCACCATCACCCCACCTACCTTAGATTTTGAGATATCAACGGATGGTG